>Ga0209467_1001334_pt1 | contig 22110 bp, 16 predicted proteins | sample Higcelwee11metaG_FD_187175 | JGI IMG/M metagenome (GOLD analysis project Ga0209467, IMG submission 187175) | Freshwater pond sediment microbial communities from the University of Edinburgh, under environmental carbon perturbations - High... | ecosystem: Environmental > Aquatic > Freshwater >... | reverse complement strand
AGCTCCGGGACTTCTGGAAACTCAAGGATGTCAACGAGGCCAAGACCTTCCTGGCGGAATGGCTCGCCTCCGCCGCCGACTCCGGCATTCCGGAGCTCGAAACCCTCGGCGAGACGCTGGCGACACATGAGATTGGCTTGCTCTCCAGGTGGTTGTTCCCCGTCTCCAACGGCATCGTGGAGGGGACAAACAACAAGATCAAAACCATGATTCGCCAAGCCTACGGCTTTCGGGACAAGGAGTTCCTCAAACTTAAAATCATGGCCATACATCTGGCCGAATACGAGTTGGTGGGTTAGCATGTTTGTCGCAAGTTTCCGTCAAGATGTTTTGAGGCTAAAAGGACGGAATTCGGAGATGAACCCCAAAATTTGGCCAAAAAAGTTAGGGGGGAATAACGGTGGTAGACAAACGGGATGGTTACCCCGTTTTCCCCTCCCCCGTTTTGTGCGTACAGACCACTATTCCCCCCAAGGGTCAACACCGGGGGGAAACAGGTGTAAGATAAGCCGTTTCGGCAACGGCACTAGCCGCCGCCCCCTTGCGTTCGGCCCCCCATTGGCGGCAATGACCGCCGCCACGTCGATTCAGTCGCCCCCCTCAGCCTCAAGCGTGTCTCCTCCATTTTTGCCCGGTGGCGGCTGCATTTCCGGCGAGCGAGGCCGCCGCCGCCCTCGCTCGCCAACCATGAGCACCTCGACATAGAGCACCTCGACGGCTACCACCTCAAACCTACAAACCAAACAGAAAAGGAAATGGACACATGACAATCACGGAACTGGCTTCAACGTCTGGCCTATCCTATTGGGCAGTCTACAAGAAGATTACAAGGAAAGGCGCCCGAATGCAAGGCGGGGGGTTCCACCTCCGAGGCGTCGGTTACTTCTATGCCATGAAAAAGCAAGGGGCTTGGCACATCGCCCAAGGTGCCCCATCCCCCCCCCTTGCCTTGGACAAGTCACCATGTCCGCCCCCCAGCTACTCATTGAACTGGAGCGCATCGCCTCCGGCTTCGCCGCATCTCTCGCCAGCGTGGTTTGTCGGTATGGCATGGACATTGAGCCAGCCGGGCAACCGGCCAACGAAAAACAGGAAGGAGCATAACATCATGGCAAGAGCAGCATTGACATTCGCAATCGGCGGCAACGCAAAAGGCTTCCAGGCGACCATGGATCGAGTCCATAGCATTGCCCGCGGCAGCGCCTTCAAGCTGGCCACAACCTTTGGGGCGGCCTTCTCGGTCGCCGGCGTGGCCAAGTTCGGCAAGGAATTGGTAGACCTCGGCGGACGCATCGCCGACATGTCTTCCCGGACCGGACTGGGAACAACTTCAATCCAGGAGCTGGACTACGCCGCAAAGCTCTGCGGCGGCAGCATGGAGGGCCTGGAAAAGGCTGTCAACGCGATGCAGCGGCAACTAGGGGCACCCGAACCGGCGAAAAACTTCGTCGTCGCCATAAACCGCATCGGCCTGACCCTCGACCAACTCAAAGGGCGGACTCCCGACGAACAGTTCAAGACACTGATGCAGGCCGCCGCCGGAGTGGTCGACCCCACCGAGCGGGCGGCCGTCGCCATGGCGCTGTTCGGCAAGGCGGGAACCGACTTGCTCCCCCTCATGGAAGGCGGGGCGGCTGGCTTCAAGAAGCTTATGGCCGAGGCTGGCAAGTATGGCGTGATCCTGGATGAAGGGGCGGTGGCGGCGACCGACGCTTTTGGCGACTCCCTATCGCGGCTCGGATCGTCCATCAAGGCAGTCGCCGGCAATTCGTCGCTCCCAACATGGCTCGGCGACGTGGCGAAGGGTTTGGACGTCGTCGCCGGCAAGCTTGCGGACGTGTCCGGGGCCCAACGGGAAAGCAAAGGCCTCGCCAATGCCCTCGGCGACGCCGGGGCGAAAGAGATAGGCACCCATGAATATTCCTCATTTTGGGCGAATTTCATCGCGGCGAACCAGTCGGGCGAATGGGTGGAGAAGCTCAACCAAAAGCGTGGTTGGGTGAAGACCGAGGGGGTTGTCTTGGACGCCAGAACCGCCCCGGGCGTCCAAGAGCTTAACGACGCCATGGCCCGGCAACGCGAGAAAGCCATTGCCTCCGGCCAGATGGAACCCACCAGCCAGGGAGAGGGCCCCACTCGGCGCAAGGCGCGGCAGGCGACCGAGGGGGCTGTTCAGGCGAACAAGGCAGAGGCCGAGCGGCAGGCGGAACGGGAGCGGCTGGCGCTCGAAATCGCCGCACTGAAACGCGGACAGCAGCCTACGCCGGCGACCACCGCCCCCGGCGCCGCGTCCATTGCCGCCCCCGCCTCGCCACTCCCGGCGACCGAGGCCAAGATTGTCGAGCTCACCAGGCAGCTAAACGCCTTGGGCGAAACGGAAGCTAAAGAGGCGTTGAAGAAAGCGTCCACCGCCCTTGATTCCGATATCGAGGCAACGAAAAAACTGGCCGAGGAAGAGCGGCGCAGAAACAAAGAGCTCGCCAACATCGGCGAGGAGCTCGCCAGAGCAACCAACGATTCCGCCTTCCTCGACAAGATGGAGGCCCAGGCCGCCAAGATCGAGAAGTGGGGCAAGACCTTGGAGGCCATTCAGGCGAAGCTTTCAGCCGCCAAAGCACACCTTGCCCTGTTCGGCGTCACCGACCTTAACCAGGGAGTGTTGCGTTCCGACAAGGATATCAAACAAGCGCAGGCTGACGCCTCGTTGCAGGAGAAGATCGAGGCTCACAACCGGGGCGATAAGTTCGTAAAATTCACACCCCAAGAGCGAACTCGCATCGCCGCACTTGACGCCGAACGCAAACAGGCCCAGGAGGAAGCCGCCACCCAAGCCGCCACCCGCCGGAAAATGGCCGGTACCCGCCAGGGCATAGACGACGAACAGCGCGCCAGGGAGAAGGCCGAACGTTCCGCCCGCCGCCAAGAGCTGCAAGACAAGCTGAATGGAACAACCGAGGCCGCCTCCGCCGTGGCGACAGCCACCCCCGTCCCCACGGTCATCCCGCCCACAGCCGAGAGCCCGGTTGCGACGGCCACGCCCGTCCCGGTCGAAATCCCCGTCAAGGTTACGCCGGAAGAGGCGTTCAAGGCGACAATCGACAGCTTGGACAAAGAGCTTTCCGCCGGCAATATCACCGTCCCGGAAAAGAACCAGCGGGCGTTGGCGGCATGGGACGCACTGAAAGCATCGAACGACGCGCCCCCAGCGCCAAGCACCCCGGCCACAAGCGTCCCGCCCGCAACATCCAGGGCCGTCAAGCCCGCCCCAAGCGAGCCGAAGTTCAAGACCGATGAGGAATGGGCCGCGTCTATGGGCCTCGCGCCCGCCACCCCGCCACCCCAGCCAGTGGAGCACAAGTGGAGCCGGGCCGAGCGCTTCCAGTCCGATATTGAGCGGATCAAGCGGAACGGGGCGGCATCGGTGGAGGATAAAAACCTGATGAAGATCGAAGCCCTTCGCCGTCTCAACGCTGGCGGCAAATACGCTTCCATCTTCGGAGATAAAGATCCAGCCCCCCCAACGCAAACCATTCCAGCCAAAACCGAACCGCCCCCCGCCACCAGTGTAGCCCAAGCAACCAAGTCCGAGCCAAAGTTCAAGACCGATGAGGGATGGGCAACGTCTATGGGGCTCAAGCCCGCCCCCCCGCCACCCCAGCCATCGGCGCGACGTCTGAGCCGGGAAGAGCTTTACCGCAATGACCTTGAGCGGATCAAACGGAACGGGGCAGCTTCGGGGGAGGACAAGGACCTAATGCAGATCGAAGCCCTTCGCCGGCTCAATGCTGGCGGAAGCTACGCCAGCATTTTCGGATCAGAGGAAGCCGCGGCAAGCAGTAAGCCAAAGCCCGCCCTTGCGGTGAAGACCTTTGTAGGCAAGGTGAAGGCGCGTAACGACCGCCTGACCGCCCCCGGTGCAAGCGCGGGGGCGACCGCCGAGAAGCGCGGGGGAATCATCGCGGCGCGGGACGCCCGCATTGGCGACATGCAAAGCAGTCTGAATAGAAGCCGTGGCGAAAGGAACCTGGTTGACGCCTTCAAGGCGTCCAATGACCCCATTATCAAGAAACTTGACGACATCATAGCCCATTTGCCAGGGACTTACACCTGACATCGAAGAGAATCACGGGAGCCATCGGCGTTCCCCTCAAGGGCGTTCCATTCCGGGACGCCCTTTTTCTTTCCGGTCGCCGCCGTCTTGAGGCTGGGCGGCCCGGGGCAAACCTGGAAAATGAGTCTAAGGGCCGCCGTCAAAACCGCCTACGCGGTCTACAAACTGGTCCGCAAGATCGACACGGACATCACCACGATCATCAACAAGGTCAAGGAGATCAAGAAGTGAAAAAGACCATCATCCTCATCGCCGCCGCCGCGTCCCTGGCCATCCTTCCCGGTTGCGCCACCTGCGCCAGCCTGGGGCTTGTCGGCTGTCTCACCGCCGTCGCCGCCGGGACTACCGCCGTCGTCAACGTCATCACCCTGAGCGAGTCCGACGAGACCGACACGGGGAGGCCGTAGCCATGTGCAAGATCATCAAGCTCAGTCCTATCCGTGGGGAGTTTCTTGACGGACAGGACATCTTCGGACTTGGCGAGCGGGTAATCTACATCATCCCCGACATCGACGCCAAAGTCATCATCAAGCCCGGCTTTTTGACTGACGGCGCCAGTATCCCCCGCTTCTTCTGGAGGATCATCGGACACCCGTTTGAGTGCGACATTCTCCCCGCCGCCTTGTTGCATGACGCCCTCTACCAGACCGAGCTTTTCCCCCGGAAGGTCTGCGACCGGGTTTTCCGGGACTACCTCAAACAGCGTGGTTTTTCCTGGTGGCGGCGTACGGCCGTATGGTTGGGCGTCCGGCTTGGGGGCGGCTTCGTCTGGCGTGGTCACACCGCCAGCGGCATATCGGCGTCCCGCGAGCTGGTGGCGGTATCGTGAGGCCGTCCCCGTCACTGATAGCCGAGGCGATCCGCCTGGCGTTGCCGCTGGTCAAAGAACTGGAGGGCTTCCGCCCGGCGTGGTATCTCTGCCCCGCCGGGCGGCGAACCATCGGCTACGGTGAGACCGACTACATGGGCGGTTACATCACCGAGATATTTGCCGCCGAGCTGCTGGCCGCTCGTCTCAGGTCGCTCCTGGTGAACGTCATCGCCCCGGCCATCGCCGTGCGGCTGAGCGCCTGCCAGTTGGCCACCCTGGCTTCCTGGACGTACAACGTGGGGCCGGGGGCGTTCCGGGGCTCGACACTGCTCCGGCTGCTCAACCAAGGCGACCATGACGCCGTGCCAGGGGAGTTGCGCCGATGGAACAAGATCACCGTTGCCGGGGCGAAGGTGGTCAATGTGGGCTTAACACTGCGCCGGGAACGGGAAATCCGGCTCTGGCAAGGCGACATCTAGGATAATATCAACATCGTGACACTAGCCCCGGCCTGACCCGCCGGGGCTTTTTCTTCCTTAAGCGTCGAGCAACTCCAGCAACGCCTTCCGCACCAACCGCCCATCCCCGGCGACCATCGCCCTTAGCTTGGCGAGCTTCTCGCCGTCGCCCATCCTCTGCCCCGTTCCGGGCAAAGAGTTGACGGCCTTCCGCATGGCATCGTCGCCGATATGGCTGTAATGCCTAGTCATGGCGGGATTTCCATGCCCCACGATAGCCTGGACAACCGACAGCGGCACCCCGGCGTTCGCGCAAAACGAAACGAAGCTATGACGGAAGCTGTGGAACCCAAAGCCCTTAATGCTCTTCGGGCGTTCCGTGGCGCTCTTGACCTCCGTCAGCGCATACCAGATCGCCATACACGCCGTCTTGTCCACGCCGCTGGGGTTGGCTTGGTAGCGGACGGCGACACCAGGGAGGACGTAATCCTTGCCCGGCGGCAACGCCTCCAGCATCGACCGCAGATCCCCATGGAGGGGGATGATAACCTGAGTCCCGGACTTGGCGGTTTTGGCCGGCCTGGCGTTGATCGTCCCCCGGTCCAGGTTGACATCCGCCCATTTGAGCATGGCGCAATCGACCAAGCGCATACCGGTATAGGCTCCGAGACGAAATAGAACCTTCATTTCGTCACGGTGGGGCATCGACAACGGATAGTCCCGGTCGACGGCGGCGAACACGGCGGCGAGCTGGGAGGCGTCGAACTCCTTTTTGCTCACGCCGGCGTTGCTCTTCTTGCCGACCTCGCGGAAAGGGTTGCCCTGGGGCGGGCCGAGGATCCTGAAAATCAGCTTGAGCGAACCGATATAGACGTTATAGCTCGCCGAGTGCATTTCCATGATGGTGCCAGCGAAAGCCTCGGCGTCCGCCGCGGTGACATCGGCCACGGAGGTGACGCCCGGCCTTATCCCCCGCAAATATTCCATGAACTTCTTCCATGCCCGCTCATGCCTGGCGAGCGATCCGGCCCCGCATTCCGGCCTCTTCGGGCTCTTCTCGAATATCTCAAACACTCGATCGAGCGCGACCGCCTCGGCATGCTTGATGACCCCCCGCGCCTTGGCCGCAACCATGACGACTTCTTCCTCCGACTTGGCGGAAGCGAGGGCCGCGAACCGTTGCGCTTCCGCTTGCGCCTGCGCCTCGGTCTTGGCGTCGAGCCGTCGCTGTATCTGTTTGCCGTCAACTTTTGTCCGCCAATACCAGCAGTTCCCGATCTTGCGGATATTGCCAGCACCGTTGGCCCGTCGTCCAGCCTCGCCCGCCTTTGCCACTTTTTACCCCTTTGCCCGTTTTTCTTGCCACTTTTTGCCACTTTGGAAACATAGTGCAGAACACGGAAAAAGCGAGAAAAAGGCGGAAATTCCGGGGAGATTGAGGCTAAAACAGAGAAAAAAGATGGAGCCAATGATCGGAATCGAACCGATGACCTATTCATTACGAGTGAATTGCTCTACCGACTGAGCTACATTGGCACAAAAAAACACGGGTCGCCCCATGTCGGTTAATCTATGCCGCGGACAGAGAAAATGCAAGCGGCAACGCGAAAATCTCCGAGACATGTAACGCTTCCACATCAAAAGCACCATGCGCCCAAGATAAACCACTATCCTAATGGCTCATTAATTGGCCGCTAACATGGCGACTTGCCTTGGGAGCCCAACCAGCTAAAATATGGCAAGAGAAAAAAAAGAAGAGAGAGACAACCCCAGTTTGGGAAGGGACGAAAAATGGACCTGTTGATTATCCACTATGACTTGAAGGCGGGAGGGCGGGCGGCCGACGTGATCCAAGCGCAGACCAGGGCGTTGAACGGCAATGGCGAGATCGGCCGGATCAAGGTGCTGGCGGGGGACGTGCACAGCTCGCGCCGGATCGAAGGGGCCGAGGTGATCAGCTTCAGTCCGATGAACCGCCTTGACAGCGACAACGGCTTCCTGGAAAATCGTCGCCTCTATCGGGCGATCCAGCAGCAACTCGGCGCGCATATGAACCGGAACACCGTCATCCACGCCCACAACCTCAACACCGGGGAAAACCCCTTGCTTACTTTGGCGCTACGCCATCTGGCGGGCGACGGGGTCACCGTGCTCAACCACGTCCACAGCTTCGCCGAGGATCATTCCGAAGCGCGGGGAAGCCTCCGTCAGGTCATCCACGACGACTTCAAACAGGACGTGTTCGACGTCATGTACCCGGAGCTGGACAACTACCACTACGCGGTGGCGAACTCGTCGGACTTTCTGCGCCTGGTAAACAAGGGGGTGGCGCCGACCCGCATCCATCGGCTGCCCAGCCCCATAGCTCCCGACGCGCCGCCCCGCGACCACGGCTACGCTCTCAAGGAGTCGCTCGCGGCGGCCGGGGACGTCGACTGGTCGCTGCCCGTCTTCGGCTGCCCAGCCACGGCGGCGGACGACAACAATCTCGGCGAGCTCGCCCTCCTCGCCGCCCTCTTCCCGGAACGGGCGAACTTCGTGGCCGCCCCTGCGACCAGGGCCGAACATGAACGCGACAACCTCAACCGGTGGAGGCGATTCTGCGCCGAGAACGGCGTCCGCCTGCGGTTCGCCCCCGACGGGCAGCACTGCTTGGGCGATCTGCTCGCCGCCACGGACAGATGCGTCACCACCAGCCTCCAAGAAGGCTCAAGCCACCGTTTCCTCACCCCCTGGCTGCACGGCAGGGCGCTGGTCGGCAGGAACATCCCGCGCCTCACCGGCGACATGCTGGAGCTGGGGATGGAACTCCCCGGCATGTACGAGCGCCTCCGCGTCCCAAGAAAGGGCGAACTCCGCGACTTCCCCGAACTAACGCGGCGGGAGCAGATGGAGCTGGTCGCGGACGTGGCGCGCAATGAGCTGAGCGCCGCGACGCTGCTAGAGCTCAACCCGGAACTTGGCCGCCTCTTCGAGGACATCCCCATGACGTCAATCCGCCACAACGCCACCTTAATCGCGGCGGAACACTCCATGGAACGTTTCGGCGAACGGCTCGGCGACGCGTACGCGAAATTGAGGAGAAGCGCCGAGCCCGCCCTCGCCTAAAGGCAACGTGGGTTGTTCCGCTCACAAGCCGCTTGGCCTAATCGTCGCCGAAGGGGCGGCGCCCGTCTTGGCGCGGAACAGACGAGAAAAATAGTTGGCGTCGGCGAAGCCGCAAGCGTAGGCCGCCTCGCTGATGTTGCATTCGCCCGACTCGATGAGCCGCCGCGCCGCCTGGAGCCGAAGCGAATGCAAGTAGTCCAGCGGCGAGATCCCCAGCTCGCGGCGGAACAGCTTGCACAGGTGGTTCGGAGTGATCCGCAACGCCGCGGCCACCGCCCCGGCGTTCAGCGTGGCGTCACGGTAGTCCTGGTCGAAAAGCTCCTTAGCCCGCAAAAAGGCGGAGGGGATTACCGTCCTCCGCGCGGCGGGGGTGTCACCGAAGAAAACCGCCAAAGACGCCAACAGCGTCCCCTTCAGAACGGCCATCCCCGCGGGCGTCTCCGGGTCGGCGGCCATCATCTCCTCCAGCGGGCCACGGATCTTGGACAAGGCGGGAAACGTCCGCCGCGCCGGCAACGTCAGCGGCAACCAAGCGGGCGCATGGTTGCAACGGCTGGCGTCGAACGTCCCCTCCCCGGTGGAGAACACCCAAGGCAATGCGGGAACATCTTGCCCCGGCTCCCAATCGAAATGGAAGCAGTAACGCTCCAGCGGTCCGACATCGGCCACGGTGCAATGCAAACAGTCCGGGGGGATCACCACCGTGTCGCCCGCCTCGCAGGCGAAGGTCTCGGACGAGGTCATGACCCGCCCGGAACCGGAGGCGAACACCACCAGCTCATGGTTGTACAAGTGCCGATTGGGCTCCACCCAGCCAGCCTCCGTCGTCCCATGCCATTTCAGCCCGGGTTGCGGGTTGAGGCGTTTTATCCAATCAACAGGCATAATCCGTGCTATTGATGATTGTTTTGTCTCGTTGCCATCAAGTACACATTAAACTATAATATATGTGTAGGCAATAATAAAACAACCACACGGAGATTAATAAAATGCTAACAAGAGCCTTGGTTTTCGATCGCGTCCGCAATGTGGAGCTCAAAGAGCTGACGTTGCCGGAGATGACACCGCAACACATCCTAGTGGATACGTTGTCCAGCGCCGTGTCGGTCGGCACGGAGCGCTGGCTCTGGATGGGGCTGCGCTCCGAGATCGGTTTCCCCAGCGTTCCTGGCTACATGGGCGTGGGCAAGGTCCTGGAGGTCGGCGCGGCCGCCGCCGCGCGCGGCCACCGTCCCGGCGAGCGGGTCTGCTTCACCTCCAGCACCCTCCCCGCGGGACACGACAAAACGTGGATGGGCACCCACCTCTCCCGCGCCCTGGTCAACGTCTGCGACGACGTGGACTGGGTGGAGGGCGGCTTCAACGCAGCCCGCTGCGAGATCCTTCCCGAGGCCATCGCCCCCGAGGACGCGGCGCTCTGTCCGCTCTGCGCCGTGGCCTTGCGCGGCATAGAGATGGCGGTGATCCCCGCCGGGGCCAGGGTGCTCGTGAACGGGCTGGGCATCCTCGGCCAGTTCGCCGCGCAGATCTGCAAGCTCAAGGGCGCCATCGTCGCCGTCGCCGACATCGACCCGAAACGCCTGGCCCTGGCCGGCGAGCTCGGGGCCGACGAGCTGATCAACTCCAAGACCGACGACGTCGTCAAACACGGCGAGTTCGACGTCATCATCGACACCTCCAGCATCCCAGCGGTGGTCAACAAGATCGTCCCCGCCCTGAAGCTTTGGGGCAAATTCGTGTTCCAGGGCTGGTACCCGCCGCCGTCCGCGTTGGACTTGAACGTCATGCACTGCAAGCTCCCGACCTGCTTCTTCCCCTGCGGCTTCACCGGCAAGGCGCTGGCCACGTCGATGCGCTGGACGGCCGAGGGCAAGATCAACTGCCGCAAGCTCATCACCCACCAAGTCAAGCCGGAGGGCGCCCCGGACGTCTACCGCATGGTCGAGGAGAACAAGGAGGGCTTCCTGGGCATCGTGTTCGAGTGGAAATAAAAATAACCCAAAAAGTTTAGGAAAGGGGTTTGGGGGGCACCCCTTCTCAAAGGGTTCCCCCCAAGAATTCCGCCTGCGGCGGCCGCCTCTGTCGCCGGCGGAGGCGACCAGCCTCCGGCTGGACACAGCGGAAACTTCGTTTCCTTCTCCGGCTTCGCCGGGGTATATTAGAGTTATCAATTTAAGGAACCATAGATGAAAGCCATCACCGTCACGTCCAAGCACACGCTTGAGCTCGCCGAGGTCTCCGTCCCCTCCCCCGGCGACTACCAGGCGCTGGTCAAGATCGAGGCCTGCGGCATCTGCTCCACCACCGACCGCGAGATCATCAAGGGCACCCAGCCCTACCATAACCAATACCCCTGCGTCCTCGGGCACGAGGCCGTCGGCAAGGTGGTCGAGCTGGGACGCAAGGCCAAGTGTTTGAAAATCGGCGACCGGGTGACCCGCCCGTCGTCCGGGGCGCGCGACGCTTTCGCCTGCGGTTGGGGCGGCTTCGCCGAGTACGGGTTGGTGATCGACCGCCGCGCCCTGATGGCCGACGGCGACCATTCGCTCGACAACGACTACACGGCGCTGCGCCAGAATGTCGTCCCGCCGGACATCGACGTCAAGGCGGCGGTGTTGTCCATCGCCCTGGGCGAGACCGCCAGTTGGGCGTGGCAACTGCCCCATCCGGGCGGCAAGGACGTGGTGGTCTGCGGCACCGGTGTCGCCGGGCTGACCATCGCGCTGTGGTGGAAGCTCGCCGGAGCCCGGACAGTCGTGGTGATCGGCCGCCGCGACGAGCGCCTTGCCTTGGCGAAGGAGCTGGGCGCCGATTTTGTCGTCAACTCCACGACATCGGACCCGGCGAAAGCCGTCCGCGAGCTGCTCCCGAACGGGGCGGAGCTCTTCGCCGAGGCGGTGGGCCAGCGTTCGATGCTCGACCTGGGGCTGGCCGTCGCCCGTCCCGGCGGGACGATCGCCATCTACGGCGTGCCGGAGAAGCAGGAGTACGACCTGCACCTGTCGCGCGGCTGCGGCGACTTCAAGATCGTCTCCGTCCCGGCCAACGAGCACCTGGGTTATTCCTGGGCCTGCGACATGATCCGCCGCAACGTGATCCCTGTGGACAAGCTCCTGTCGCACGAGTTCGCCCTGTCCGAGTTCCAAGCGGCCTTCGCCGCCGTCGACGCCGGAAAGGTGGTCAAGGGAATGATCAGGCTCTCCTGAAACAACGGGTTTCCTCGCCTCGCCGGTTCCTTCCAAGAAGGGAGCTGGCGAGGCTTTCGCCGTTTCCGGCGGAGAGCGACAACAGCCAAAGGAATAGTGATAGTTTTTTAGATATCACTATTGACACAACTGTTAGTTTGCCTTATGATTGTATATCAACATGAGGCGATGTCCATGAGCGTGCCAATACACCAGCGGATGTATGACGAGATCCTGTCGCGGATAAACTCAGCCGTGGCTCGTCCTGGCGACAAGCTCCCCTCCGAGCGGCAGCTCGTGAAGGACTTCAAGGCCAGCAACACCAGCGTGCGGCGGGCGCTGTCCCTTCTCGCCGAGGGTGGCTACATCGTGAAGCGCCACGGCAGCGGCAACTATGTGGGAGACAAGGTCGCGGCCTCCGGCGCCGAAGCCACCAGCCCCGATCTCGTTTTGGTGATGCCAAACGTCTTCGGCATCAACGCCGGGCTCCCGGAGCTCCACGCGCAGCTCTCGGCGGCTCTGCCGGACCTCAAGTTGCGGATACTTTCCCTTGAGACGTCGTCTCTTGAGCCGGAGCAAGCGCGGCGGTTGCTGGAACTCCACCGGAAGCCGCTGCTGGTCTTGAACTCAAGGAACCAGACCGCGGCCATGGCGCGACAAGGCCTGCTCGCCCCGCTGGAGGAGCTGCCCGCCATGGCCGACCGCCTCGACCGCATCCCCGAACATTTGAAGTGGCGTTTCCCTGGCGCCAACGGCGTCCCCCGCTTCTTCGGCTGCCCTTATCTCTACAACACGACGGGACTGGCGGTGAACCTCGACCTGGCCAAAGCCGCAGGCCTCGACCTGGCCCAGCCGCCCCGCACTTGGAGCGAACTCATCGCATGGGGGCGCAGCTTCGTCAGATGGAGGAATGCCGCTGGGCATCATGACCTATACTCGTTCTTTTGCTTCCACCGCCACAAAAAATTCTTCCTAAACGCCGCATCCTTCTACTTCATGGCCATGAATGGCGATCCCTGGGCAGCTCCCGGCGAGGAGCTGCGCCGGGGGCTGGGAGAGTATTTCCGCTTCGTGGAAGACATCCTAGCCGAGGGCATGGCCGAGACGGTCTCCATCCAGGCGCCGGACCCCTTCGTCTCGGGCAAATACCTCTTCCATCTACAGGGCGGCTCCTGGTTGCCGCGCGACGCCGGACGCTTCCGCCCGGAAATGCGCTGGAAGTCCCTACCGTTCCCGGCGCCGGGCCCGAGCCGCCCGAGGTTCTCCATGACCGGCACGCAACTGCTTTCCGTGCTGCTGCCGGAAGGCCATGACACGCTTGCCGCAGCGCGGCTGCTCGACACGCTTCACGCCCCGCGGCTCTGTTGCGATCTCGCCTGGCGTTTTGGGCAGATACCGTCCGACTCCGCCGTGGCGCGGGACTATGTAAGGCTTCGGCCGGAGATGGAGTTCGCCTGCGGCGCCATTTTCACGGGCATTGAGCCACATTGCCCCACCGATGAACTGCGTTGGGGAAACATAAACGAATTGCTAATGCGCCGATTGGACACCCCATCCCTACACCTTGAGGACATGGTAGACGAGCACATCGCCTTCGTCGCCGAACTGAGCGAGCATTGAACAAGCGCATCCATAGACATGACACAATTAAACTGTTAGACGTACAAAAAAGGGTAAACATGGAAGGCTCATGCATGTACAAGACTCTGTTTGCGGTGCTTTGCGCCATGCTCGTCCCCGCCGCACTCATGGCAGGGGAGACTCTCATCAACGTGGATTTCTCCAAAGTCGGCTCGTCCAACCACATCAAGGCGAAGGGATCGTTCGATGGCCCCTTGCCCAATGGCGCCGTGGCGGATTTCCCCAATTGGAACGATTCGGTGGCGACGACGGAGAAGCTCTCGGATAACGGACGGGATTTCCTCCGTTTCGACGTCAAAAGCATCATCGGCCCCGACCAGCCAGTCCTCTTCAGACTTTCAGACGCGATGAAACTGAAGGATGGCTACTACGAGCTCAAGGTGGTCTGCCGTTGTCCCGACCATCCATTGAACCTGCACATCAGGATGCTTCCGAGACCTTACACCACCTTCGGCGAGGTGGACACCAAGAAAGACAATGGCTGGATCGAACAAAACTTCCTGCTCCAACTGAAGAGGGAGAAGCCAGCCTTTTCAGATGTCATGCCGGACTTCTCCCAGCTGGCGCTCTTCCTCTCCCTCGATAAAAAAGGCGTCACCGACATCGCCTCGGTGAAGCTCCTGAAAAGCGACAAGGCTACGTTCATGTCCGTCCAATCCGCCGCGATCGAGCGCCCGAGGAAAGGGCTCGCCAACCTGTTCCGCAACAGTCGCTTCCCGCTGGGGCCGCAATCAGGTTGGAACATCAACCGGGAAAATGCCGGGGGGGAACTCAAAGCCGACCCCATCAACCTCGGCCCCAGCGGCGCGCCGTCGCTGCTGATACAGTCCCCTGGCTACATTCAAGTCTACTCCGAACCGTTCCAGATCGATGATCCGGACACCCTGTGCCATGTCTCTTTCGCCTATAAGGCAAAAGGCGAATGGGGTGTCAAGGTCGGTGGGGTCGCCAAGGGCCTGCCAGTGTCCGACCAATGGCGGACCGCGACGATAACCTTCGCGCCCGATCCGCTCGCCAGGGCGTTCTCCCTCGCCTTCGGCTCAAGGAAGGGCGGGACGCTCAACATCGACTCGCTCATGGCTTATTCCGGAGACGGCGCGCGAAAATACGCATCCGCCGGGGAATGCGAAATAGCGCTCGCTCCCGAAGACTCCGAACTTGCCGGGACGCGCATCCTCTTCGCCGACGAGCCTACGACGCTTAAGTTTTGTGCCACAGGCTCCCTTGAAGGCGCGACGCTCAAAGCCAAAACCGTAAACATTTACGGCGAGGAACGCCCCTTGCCGGATGTCAACCTGGGACGCTCTTTCCTCGGGAAGCTCATGGGAGGCAGCGTCCCCTCCAGCGAGTCGGGCATCTTGGATTTTGGGGTTTTCCCGGAAGCTCCATTGGGGCCGTTCCGGGTGGAGGTCTGGGCGGAGCGCGGCAACAAACGCATCTCCCCCATCAACGAGCTCGTCATGACCTGTGTCAGGCGTCCTGTCTACTGGGGCAAGGACGCGCCGAACTCGCCTTTCGGGGGGCATTTCTACCCAACAGCCAGAGCCGTCACGACCATGAAGGCGGCGGGGATAAACTGGGAGCGCCTCAGCGACTCTTGCATGGAAGGCACGTGCTGGGGCTGGGTCGAGCGCGAAAAAGGCAAATGGAACTTCGCCGACGACAAGATCGCAGCCTATCGCGACGGAAAGATAAAAGTGCTCGGCTACCTCGGTTCGGCCCCTGTTTGGGCATCTTACCATGACGGGCGCAAAGAAGGCTTCGACTACTTCAACTACATGTATCAGCCCAAGGACATCGAAGCGTTCAAAAACTATGTGCGGACAGTAGCCGCGCATTACCAAGGAGTCATCGACGAATACCAGTTCCAGAACGAACCCTACAACGGCGGCACTTTCTGGCGTCCAGGGCTCAAGAAAGACGCCGATCCCGCGAAGGACTATGCGGAACTCTCAAAAGTCGCCTACCAGGAGCTGAAGAGAACCTATCCAGAAGCGGTGTTCTATGGCTTCAACACGGCAGGCGTCTGGGCGACTAAATGGACGAAGGCGGTCTTCGACGCTGGGGCCTACCCCTATTGCGACATGGTGGACTATCACTACTATAACGAGAGCCGCGAGCTGGGCTGCATCCCGGGAGACCAGACCGAACGGAATTATCACGGCGTGGCCGACTATCTCAAGGCGAGGGTTCCGGCGCCACTTAAGCCCATAGTGAACAGCGAGGGCAATCCGGGAAGGACCGGAGCCATCCCCACCCAACTCGAAGGCAAGGACGACTTCGCCGGGCTCTACAAACACACCATCCCATGGACCTCCAAAGACAACACGTTGTGGCTGAGCGACATGACTTGCCGTTTTGTGGCCAGCCACCTGGCGCTTGGCGTCAAACGCCTCTTCCTCTACTCAGACCACTGCTATAAGGATCTGCTTACCCGTCCGAGTTTCCCGGTGCTGCTCGCGGCCGATGGCTATCCTCATCCCACGTTGGCGGCCTTCTCCAATTTGGCATGGCTGCTGGAGAACAGGCCTTTCGTGAAACGCGTCCAAGTCGGCGACAAGGTTTGGGCCTATCTCTTCGCGGGGCGCAGCGCCACCGTGGCGCTCATCTCCGGAACGGCGGACGGTTCCTACACCGTCCCAGACGGGCTGGAGACGCTAGACCTCTTCGGCAACCGGCTCGCAGGCAAGGCCGCCTACCAAGGACGACTTCTCTATGTTGTGTCCGACTTGTCCGCAAGCGATCTGGAAAAGACGTTGACGGCAAAACCATAACACGGAAGGGATATGCCATGAGAAAACTTTTTACTTTGGTGGAATTGCTCGTAACGATCGCAGTGATAGCGGTTCTGAGCTCATTGCTGCTGCCTGCGCTCGGTTCGGCGCGGGCGGTGGCGACAAAGTCGGTCTGTTCCAGCAACCTCCGCCAAATATACCAGGCAACGGCGATGTACGTCTCCGACTACAACAGCTATCTGCCCCCACCCTATTACCTTTGTTACTATTCCGGTTTGCTCAGCTCCTACACCAACCAGACAGGCGACATCGCATTGAGCTCAGGCAGGCTGCTATGTAAAAAATCGCCGCGGGGCCTGTATTATTGCCCGGCCACCCCTGAGCCTGCCTCCAGATCCGTCTGTTGGACACCAGGGCTCGTTCCGCTAAGCTATTACGCCCCCTCCTACATGCAAACCCTAAAGGAGACTAGCAGTTCCACCAACGGGCAAGGCGCTTGGTCACTGTACCTCACCAGCGGCGGACTGCTCACTGACCGGCGGATCGAGCAGATAAAACCTGACACGGCGCTGATGGGCGAACAAAACTACTATTTGACCACATTGGACACAGCCAACTGTTGCGGCTCATTTCTGGAAGCCCGCTACACCAACAGGCAGCTACTGTGGTGCGCCCCGGCATGGAACTACCACCGGAAATCCGCCAACTTCTTTTTCTACGACGGGCACGTCGCCGCCTACAACTACACGAGAGCCGTGCTTTTCGACAACGACTGGCTTCCGCTGAATTAATGTTGCAATTTCCTCGCACCGAGCGCATATTGTGAAAACCTGACAAGGAAAAAACAACATGAAGAAGGTTTTGCTGCTCGGCGATTCGATCCGCCTAGGATATTGCGGCCACGTGAAGGAGCTGTTGACGGCTGAGGCCGAGCTCTTCTACCCCGACGACAACTGCCGTTACACCCAATACACGCTGGTGTCGCTGCCCAACTGGATACGGCTGGCGGGCGATCCGGAAAGCGTCGACCTGGTACATTGGAACAACGGGCATTGGGACATGGCGCATTGGGATGGCGAGACGCTGCCGCTCAACACGCCCCAACAGTACGGCGAGATGTTGGAACGCATTTACGGCCAGCTCCGCAAGCGCTTGCCGAACGCCAAGATAATCTTCGCCACGACCACCCCGATAAACCCCACCCCCATCGCCTGCCAAAACCCCCGCTCGAACGGCGACGTCGTGACATACAACGCCGTCGCCCGCGGCGTCATGGAGAAACTCGGCGCGCCAGTCAACGACCTCCATGCGCTGATGGCCGACAAGCCGTCGTCGTTCTTCATTGACCACGCCCATTTCACCGCGGAAGGCTACAAAACCCTGGCGGACGCCGTGGTGAAGACGATCCGCCAGCATTTCTGAGCGGCGAGAATCAGAAGGTCCCGCGGAACTTCTCGCAGTAGTAGGCCACGCTGTCGAACTTGGCGTCGGGCGGGATGCGGTGGTCGGGGCACGGGATGAAGCCTCCCAAGTCCACCAACGGCTTGAGACGCTCGATCTCGGCGTCGATGGCGGAACGGTCCAGGGCGAAGACCTTCTTGTCCATGCCGCCCACCCCCAGTATCGCCTTGCCATACTTGGCGCGCCACGGGGCGATACTCGCCTCCCAGGTGCCAACCTCGATCGGGAACATGACGTTGACGCCGTTCTCCAGCCAAGTCGGGATGAGGGCGTCGATCTTGCCGTCGCAATCGAGCGACACGAACTTCACCCCGTTCCGTAGCGCCAAAGCGGTCAGTTTCTTGTAGACCGGGCCGCAGACGGCGTCGAACATCGACGGCACCACCAGCGGGCCGTTCTTGAAACAGATGTCCTCCCACATGTGGCAGAAGTCGAACTCGACACCATAGCTGAAGGCGTCCTCGGCGCAGCGGTACATCAGATCGCCGCAATGGTTGACGATCTCCTCGTAGAGCTCGGGGTCGTCGACCGTCAACATGCTCAGGCCCTCGACGCCAAACCACGTGCGGATCGTCCCCAGGGCGGCGCCCAGAAAGAGCGAGACCGGATGGTCGGTAATGGAGGACTGATCCTTGGCCAAAGCGGCGAAGGCGGTCTTGTCGACCCGGTCGGGACTGTATTGCAGCTTCGGCAAGTAATGCTCCTCCCAGGAGGCGCGGTCCTTGAGCAAATGGGAGATCTCGGCGGGGATCGACCCGGCGTCGGGCATTTGCAACAAGGTCACGCCGTCGGAGCCCTGCACATGCTTGGTGCCGTCAGGGAACTCCTTGATGATTTTCCGTTCGAAGCCCGGACGCAAAGACCAGTCGGCGCCACGGCTGCCTTCAGTCCAGTCGAAATCGAAGCCCAAGCGCCGCGCCAGCTCCAGATCAGTCTCGCCTTCCTTGACCAAGCCCTGCGACTTCCACAGGTCCACCGTCTCCTTCCAGAAACCGAAGTGCACGACCGGTACCCGGTCGCAAGACTGGTAGCTGAGGATCGCTTTGACTCGCCCGCGGTTGTTCATGGTTGAATCCCTTGTATTATAGTAATTTACGTCATACCATGAATTTACTTGGATTCATTGTCTGCCGCCATGGATAAATGTGGCGATCTCATGTACGATAGTAAGAGATCGCCAGGCCTTTGGTCAACAAAGGCGGTACCTGACCGACAGGATCCCCTCCGGGGTGGAGCCATCTTGTTTCACGTGCCTCCACTCTTTCGCGTCCCGGCGGCTGCAGTAGAACACCGTCAAGATTTCGTTCGGGGCGACCTCCAAGCTCACCGGATACCCCATGTCGGGCTCGTCCTCCCACTGGTGGACGGTGAAGGTGTTGTCGATATCCCAAGTCTTGCCGTTGTCAGAGGAGACCACCCCACGGATGCTGTACGGGGCGCGGCGATGCCCGACTAGGCAGACTATCCGCCCGTCGCCTAGCTTTATCATGTGCGGCGGGAAGCCCCAGATCTCCGTCTGTTTCGGGACTGTCCAAGTCCTGCCGTAATCGTCGGAGAACGCCTGATACAGACAATCGCCGCATTTCCTGAACATGGCACTGAGCTTTCCGGGGGCGACTTCCAGCACGTGGTTCTCGTTCAAGATCGGCCGCCCGTCCTTCATGGGACAGTCGAAGGTGAAATTCTTGGTCCACGTCTCGCCGAGGTCGTCGGAGCGGTAGCAACTGAGGGCTTGCGCCTGCTCCAGAATCCGCCCTTCCCAGCCGATGCTGAGCAGCGAGCCGTCGGAGAGCTGCGTCGGGGAAATGTGCATGCCGACGGGTATCCGCAGCGGCTTGGCGTCCCAATTGTGGCCGTGGTCGTGGGACTTGAGCATCCAGGTGCCGATGAGCTCGTCCCTCATTTTCTCGGTGACCCGCGCCGCCCTCTCCTTCCAGGCGTACTCGAACGCAGTCGAGGTGAACCAGCTCAACACCAGCGTGCCGTCCTGGAGCGTGATGACGTTGGCGTCTCGGTCGTCGAGTTCGCTGTTGTAAACTTCCTGCGGCAAGTCCCACGTTTTCCCGTTGTCCCGCGAGCGGACGATCACTTCCCGTCCGTTGGGGCAGCAGTGGAACTTCCGCTCCGACGCCGACACGACGATGTCCCCGTTCGCCGCCCTGGCGATCCCCGGCCAGCCGTACATCTGCCCCGACCTCGCCGCCACAACCCCTTGCTCGATAATTTCCACGTTTGACATGGTTCTTTCCTTTTTCATTGATGTGGACGAAACAATATCACATTCCATCTACCACCTGAGGTATCGCGCCGGATCATCGCCGAGCAGGTACCCGTCAAGATAGTCTGGATGATAATAGCCCGCACGCTTATCCATTAAACGCAGACTCATTTTCCTTAGCCCCGGAACGACGCAGGCACGCAGATAACCGTTGAACACCCTGACGGCAATGAGATTCCTGCCGGGTTTGACAACCTTTGCAGGGATTAGATAATCCCGCTCCATTTGCCAGTAGTTTTTTGTCTCAAGACCGATGGAACCAACACGGATGTTATTGAAATAGGTGACGTCGAAATCAGCGACCATTCCCAAGTATAACCTTAAATCTTGGCCTTTCCACTCTTCAGGAATCATCACTTCCCGTCGTAGCCAATATGACCCGGTGAAACCTTTGGTCTCTGGAAAGAACCCGGGCATCGAGATCTCTTTCCATGATTTGTCATCAAATCCTGTGCCTGCCCACCCAAGCGCATCGCCTTTGTTCCCTGGGTCTTTTAGCTTGTTGTTTGGATCTGGCTGTCCCGGAATGGCCAGAAGCGCCTCTTCGCGGTATTTCCATGCCCCGTCAAGCGGAAGTGCCATGACGGAGGGGGAGGAGATTTTTTCGATGAAGGCATTGTCCGGCTCAAATCTGGCGCCCATGTTTCCTAGAATCTGCGAGAGAGCGCGGGTAAGGCGCCATCTGCTGATGCGGAAATATGTTTTTCCGTCTGCGTTCAGCGCATAAGGCGGCAGTTGCGCGAAAACGGCATAGCCTCTGCCGATATTCCGGCAAGCCAATATGCTGTTTTCCGGTTGTATCATCGCAACATCAAGATTGCTTCTCAAACGCAAGTCTGAAAATGACAGGCCAGAGAAAACAGAGGACGAAGGGATTTTTACCGTCCTGCTATATGGTTTTCGTTCCACGGCCATGCCAAACGGTAGTTTTTCATGGAAAAGAAGTATCGCTCGCCCGCCGTTATCGATGAATGCCGTCAATGCTTTTTCGTCAATTTCGGCGTCGGCGCCCATGGCGACCATGCATGGCGCCTTTGGCAAAAGGTCGATTTTTTCATGTGTCACCCCAATACCGTGAAGAATTTTTGCGCCTGTATCCCCGCCAAGATAATAAACAATGCCATCATTGGTGTCGCCGAATTTCCAGTCACGGGCATAAACAAGGAGTTTCTCCGCAATGATATTGGCGACTGGCTCCGCAGCCCCGCGGTTTTCCAAATCCAGGCCGCACATTATCAGGAGGCCTTTTCCCACACGTAGTTCCATCAAGGGCGAATAAGCGAGGTCAAACCCCGATTCCAGCAAGGGAGTCCATGCGCTATTATGTGGTTTCTCGATAGCTGCGCTCGCCACGGTTCCAGTGTTTCCCCAATGCCACCCCCAATATTTCTTGTCATCATTGATTTCTGTGTATTCATGCGGCGGCACCAATGATCCGGCTCCCTGCCAATCCCTCATGTCATCGGCGGTCAAACCATTGATTGCCGGACATGACAGCTGTGTCGGCACGAGAAAAATTCTTCTGGCTGCATGACGAGAGACGCGGAACCCTTTGTCTCGGTACCATTCGGGCGATTGCTCGAACAAGATCACTCGTCCCCCTGCCTGCAAATATTCCTTGAGGGAACCAGGCAAAGCCTTTCCTGAATCCAAGGCGTTACGTCCAATGACAAGGACCCCTGCGCCGGGTTTTCCGTCCCAATCCATAAGTGTCCAGCCCAGATGGCGATATAGCGTGGTTGTGCTGCCTTGCGGGTCAAAAACCAGGCATCGCTTGTCGCTGGACGCAGATGCGGGCGTCCCGACAGCGGAAAAGACAGTGAAGATGAAGGTGTCTTTCAAGTTGAGCCCTTGGCCGAAAACCTCAAGCGTTATTTTTCCGGACGTTTTCGCTTTCACTGCCGGCAGTTTTGCGATGATTTCAAAATCATGTTTAGACGCAGTGGAAATTGATGCATTTTTTTCGCCTTCAGCAATGATCGCATTGCCCAGCGACACGGTCCACTTCACCGCAACTGCGACCTCCTCTCTAGAGTCATTGATGATAACGCCGGTTTTTTTCAACAAATCTCCACCATAGAAGTTATGTCCCTTTTCCGTGAACTTCTCCTGTTTGCCGGCGATCCATGCGATGACCGGAGCATTGGACTCGATCAATGCCTGTCCGGCCTTCAACATCTTCCACTCAGTCAGTCTGTAGCGCTTCACCCGGAATCGAAAAATGGCGTCCGCCGATAAGTTGGTGTAAAGTACGCCAACGCAACGAAAGGAGGCGAGGTTGTGGAGAAGCGGACAAGGCGTCGTTTCACGGCGGAGGAGAAG
>Ga0209467_1001331_pt1 | contig 22165 bp, 19 predicted proteins | sample Higcelwee11metaG_FD_187175 | JGI IMG/M metagenome (GOLD analysis project Ga0209467, IMG submission 187175) | Freshwater pond sediment microbial communities from the University of Edinburgh, under environmental carbon perturbations - High... | ecosystem: Environmental > Aquatic > Freshwater >... | reverse complement strand
CTGATCTCAGTAGCCATATCTTTGCCCTTGAAACCGGTCTATCCTCTGACCCTGATATGAACCGGCTGATATCTGGCCTGGACCATTGTGCCCTGATCTCTAATTCAGACTGTCATTCCCCTTCTAAGCTGGGACGAGAGGCTAATCTTTTCACTACCGGCTTTGATTTCTTTTCCCTTAGAAATGCCTTGAAACACAACAACCGAAATACGTTTGCCGGAACCATAGAGTTTTATCCAGAAGAGGGGAAGTATCACTTTGACGGACACCGAGATTGTAAAGTCTGTCTTGATCCCCATGAAACTCGTCGTCTGAATAACCTCTGTCCTGTCTGTGGCAAACCTGTTACGGTCGGGGTGCATCACCGGGTGCTGGAGTTGGCGGACCGAACACAACCGCTTTATTCTGAAACTGCTCCCGGATTTCACTCTTTGATTCCGCTGACGGAATTATTGGGAGAGCTGTTGCAGGTTGGACCTTCATCCAAACAGGTTGCACACCAATATGGGCGTGTTCTTACACAGTTTGGCTCAGAATTTAATTTGCTGCTGCACGCTGATCTGGATCAGATCAATGCTTATGAACCGCTGCTGGCCGAGTCGGTCAAACGGATGCGAACTGGTAAGGTTATCCGGCAACCTGGTTATGACGGTGAATTTGGTGTGATTAAGGTTTTTGCTGAAGGAGAGCTGGATCTTTTTTCAGGTCAGGGGGGGCTTTTCGGCGACCAACGCCCAATAAGGGAACGTAAAAAAAAAATATCAGTACCTTTCATCCTGGAAAAGAAATCTGAGTTTTCAAAGTTTCCTGTCTCAGCAGAACCAAACTCTGAACAACAGGCTGCAATTGAGGCCGAAGGGGCAAGAATTCTGGTGTCTGCCGGTCCTGGTACTGGCAAAACCTTTACGCTGGTTTCGCGTTTGCAACGTCTGTTGAAACAAGGAGCTGCTCCCGAACATATTGTGGCCATAACCTTTACAACCCGCACTGCAGAAGAAATGCAAGAGCGATTGCGGAAAAGCTGTGGAAAAGTTGTTGATAGTCTGTTTGTTGGCACCTTTCACCGCTTTTGCTTGGAACAGCTGCGTCAGGAAAATCCTGAGTTAACCGTTATTGGTCCTGAAAGTCGTCAACGGTTATTGAAACGACTTTTTTCTGATCGAGGTGTCACTGAACGAAATAAGATAACCAATGCAATATCGGCTCACTTTTCCGATGTAAACGTACTGATAACGGATGATACAAAATTATATCTAGATGAGTTGATTCGGCTGAATGCTCTCGACCTGGATGCTGTTATACCAGTTTGCGTACAACTGATGCAGACTGATAATCTGTTTAAACAGAGGGTACAAAATAAAGTCAGACATTTGTTTGTTGATGAATTTCAAGATCTCAACAGCTCGCAATATAATTTGGTACAGCTGCTGGCAGAACATGCTACGGTCTTCGCTATTGGAGATCCTGACCAGGCCATTTATGGTTTTCGTGGAGGGGATCTTCGGTTTTTTTTCAGATTTGCAGAGGTAGCAGATACTACACTGTTGCCACTTAAAACGACCTACAGACTGCCACGAAAGGTTGTTCAGGCGGCGGGAGGTTTAATCTGTTGTAACCTGCTCTGCAGCGGACTACCACTGACCGCTGCTTCTGGCAGTCATGATGGTAGCATTGAATTTTATCATGCACTTTCACCAGCATCTGAAGCAGAGTTGATAGTGCGCAGAATTGAAGAACTGATCGGTGGCGTGGACAGCTTTTCCCGTGCTACCAGACGGGTCGGAGTTTATGAGCATCCTCATTGTTTAAGTTTTTCAGATTTTGCCATCTTGTTTCGTCTGGGACGCCAAGCTGATGAACTTGCAGAAGCCCTGTCCCGTCGAGGTATCCCATATCAGCTGGTTGGGGCAACTCCTTTTTACATGGAAACGTTATTACGCCCCTTATATTATCTACTTCAGGCAGCGAGTGGGTCTGAAGATATTGACGTCTGGCTGCCACTTTTAGGTGCTCTCAAAGGAATTGGTACTACAACTCTTGACAGGCTTGAGTCAGAGCTACCGCTGAAAGGTGATTTTTTAAAGCTGATTGCAGACCAGGCGCATACTCCAAAAATGGTTCACGCCGTAAAATCATTGTCAAACCTTATTAATAATTTTAGGCAATCAGCAGCTCTTCAAGGGGTGTCAGCAGCGCTACAGTCAGCCATGTCGGTGTTTAATCTGGAATCCGGCACTACTGATGTGGATCGCCTCATACAGTTGGCTGAAGGATTTGGTACAGATTTGAAAGCCTTTAGTCATCATTTGCAACAATACGCAGCTGCAACGATCTATGATCAACGCGCAGAATCTGTGGCGCTGATGTCCTGTCACAGTTCCAAAGGACTTGAATTTAAGGTTGTTTTTATAATAGGACTTGAAGAAGGAGTTTTTCCCTGTACCATGATGGGAACTCCGAATATTGAGGAAGAACGCCGTCTTTTATATGTTGGTATGACTCGTGCGAAGGAACGGGTGATTCTGACGGCCTCAAGATACCGTAGTTGGCTAGGGCAGGGGGCTCAAAAACTCTCCCGCTTTATCGCTGAACTTCCCTCAGAACTGGTAGAGCACCCGGAAGCTAAAACTCCGCAGCGTAAGAAAAAAACAGAACCAACGGTTCAAATGGATTTGTTTTTCCCAGAATAATCAGATAAAACCTTGCTCCTTAACCTCTGATTTAAGCCAGGCGTACACTACCGGCGCAGCCACCAGACCGGCAATGCCAAAAACAGCCTCTAAAAGCAACATGGCACTTAAAAGCTCCCACGCTGTTGCCTGAACTTCATGTCCTACAATTCTGGCATTCATAAAGTATTCAGCCTTATGAATGAGTACCAGAAAAATCAGTGAGGCTATTCCTACTCCAAGCGATACTCCTAAGCTGATCAAAACAATTACTGTATTAGAAATGAGATTTCCGACTACCGGTAACATGCCAACAACAAATGTCAGTAAAACAAGAATCGTCGCCATTGGAAGCTTAAAACCCAGTATTGGTAACACAACCAGCAAATAAAGCGCTGTTAGAGAGGCATTAAGGCCTGAAATTTTCACCTGAGCAAAAACGACCTTATCAAAGGCGATGGCCAGATGTCTTAAGCGTAAGCGCATGGAGCTAACAAACGGAGGCAGCTTGTCATGTTCGTTAAAGTGATGAACAGCAGCCATGCCACCAACGACCATGCCAAGAATGATATGAACAAAAAATTTAACTCCCTCCATGCCGACAACTGAAATCTTTTGAACATGATCACCGAAAAGAGCAATAAGCTGCTGATGTAAATCATCAATGGTTGTAGGCACCACTTCTGCAACAGAAGCCGGAAGAGTGCGGTGAAGACGTTCCATGGAATCAAGAATAGTAGCAAGTAATGCCGAAATACCTAGGTGACTGCTGATATATGACCAGATTACTGCTCCGGTAGATGTCAGGCAGAAAATAACACACATGACCACAACAGCGAGTGCAAACTTGTGTGCGAACCGGTTCATGTTTCGAGGAAGATGTCTAGCTAACTTCAAGGTAAGAACATATACCGCAAGACCGGCAAATACCGCTGGAACCAGATGGAAATACAACACCGCACAGGTGGAAATAATAGCCAGTAAATAACTGATAAAAGCAGGATTTAACATAAGTAATTATCTCGTAACAATTCGTATTTTAGGTCTGATTCACATAAAAGCAGTTTTGTAGTCAGTTACTCGAGCTGCAGATGAAGTCAGCACTGTGACGAAACAAACTATGCAGTATCGTTTACATAAAATCAACAAAGTTGCATCAGATATCAACCGAAGCTTGCAAAAGTCGAATGAATACTATAAAACTATTCATTCGTGCGGGAGTGGCGGAATGGCAGACGCGCTAGACTTAGGATCTAGTGGGGATACTCGTGCAGGTTCAAGTCCTGTCTCCCGCACCATAAATATTTAATATATTAAATTCTTTAAGCAAGCGAGGAACAGTGATGCAGGTTCAGGTTGAGGAGATAAGCTCTGTAAAAAAGAAAATCAGTATTGAAGTGCCTGTTGAACGAGTAAATGCAGAAATAGAGAAGACGTATGCTGGTATTCAGAAAAAGGCCACCTTAGCTGGTTTCCGCAAAGGTAAAGCCCCAATGCAGATGGTTAAAAAGATGTATCGCAGTGCAATGCAGGATGAGGTAATGCGCCGACTGTACGAACAAACGCTTTTTCCAGCTCTTGACGAACATAAAATTGAGCCTGTTGATGCGCCGATGATTGATGATATAGCATTGGTCGAAGAAGGAACTCCTTTTAAATATTCTGCTTTAATTGAGATTCTACCCAAGTTTATGCTTGAAGATTATAAGGGCTTACAAGTTAAAAACGAGCGTTATCTTGCTGATGAAAAGGCTGTCGAGGGTGAAATTGAGCGAATGCGTGAAAATATGGCTCAATTATCCCCGGTTGAAGATGCTCTAGTTGACAAGGGAATGGTTCTGACCGTTGATTTCAACTTTTCCATCCCAGGACATCCAAGTGAAGAAACAAGTGGTAAGGATGCCACTGTTGAGGTGGGAACTGGTCGTTTGATACCAGGTCTTGAAGAAGGGCTGATCGGGATGTCTCTGGGGGAAACCAAGGATATTTCAATCATCATGCCAGAAGATAACCCAAATAAAGACCTGATAGGCAAGTCTGGTGTGTTTACAATAACCGTTAAAGAGATGAAGAAAAAAGAATTGCCAGAGCTGGATGATGACTTCGCTCAACAATTTGGTGATTTTGAATCAATCGATGAGATGCGGGTTAAGCTTTCTGAAATCCGTGAACAACAAGAAAAAGATCGGATCAAAACCGATTTGAAGACGCGTATTATCGATGCCCTGATAGAAAAAAATCCTCTGGATGTTCCTGACGCTTTGGTGCGTCGTCAGATCGACTTCATGCTGGATAATTTCAAAAAGCGTATCAAAAGCCAGAACATGTCTCTAGAAATGATGGGGCTTGATGAGGATGGTTTCAGGCAACGTTTTTGGGGTGAGGCAACTCAAAAAGTAAAAGGCGGCTTGTTGGTTATGGCGCTGGTTGAGCGTGAAAACATCGAGGTGACAGAAGGCGACCTGGAAGAACGTTATACTCAAATTGCAGACGGTAATGAAGATATGGTCAGCCGCATTAAAGAGTTTTATGCTTCTCAGGCCAATGCGCGTAACTCAATGATTGCTGAAATTAAAGAAGATAAGGCAATTGCCTTTCTAATTGAAAATGCTGTAATTACCGATGTTGATGCAGCAGAACTTAATGCTGCTACACCAGAGTAAAGGAACTAAATGTCCATGTATGTTCCTATGGTAGTTGAGCAAAGTGGTCGAGGTGAACGGGCCTATGATATCTATTCGCGATTGCTTAAAGAGCGAATAGTTTTTTTAGGTGGCGAAATTAATGATCCGGTTGCTGATCTTGTGATTGCTCAGCTGCTTTTTCTTGAAGCAGAGGATCCTGATAAGGATATCCATCTCTATATTAACTCACCTGGTGGGGTAGTAACTGCAGGTATGGCAATTTTTGATACCATGAACTACATTAAGGCGCCGGTTTCAACTATCTGTATTGGTCAGGCTGCTTCAATGGGAGCTGTTCTTTTAACTGCAGGCGAAAAGGGAAAGCGTTTTGCGCTGCCTCATGCCCGAATTATGATTCATCAGCCATCCGGCGGTTCACGTGGTCAGGCAACAGATATTATGATTCAGGCTGAAGAAATTCTCAGGATGAAACGGGAACTTAACCGTATACTAGCTGATCTTTCCGGGCAATCTATAGACCGATTGGAACGGGATACGGAACGGGACTTTTTCATGTCAGCTGAAGAGGCCAGGAGTTACGGTCTTATTGACGCTGTTATGGTTCGCCGCCCTGACGGAGGAGGTGCTTAAGTGAGTAGAAGAGACACATCTCAGCATCATCTAACCTGTTCATTCTGCGGGAAAAGTCAGGATGAAGTAAAAAAATTGATTGCAGGGCCGGCGGTCTATATTTGTGATGAATGTATTGAATTATGCAACGATATCATTGCAGAAGAGATACGTATGGAGGATGCAGTTGGTCCTGATGTCGCAAAACTTCCAAAGCCCCGTGAAATTAAAGAATTTCTTGATGAATATGTAATTGGTCAGGATACTGCTAAGAAGGTTCTGTCTGTAGCAGTATATAACCATTACAAGAGGATTGAACGCCCGGCAAAACCGGGAGATGTTGAGATGCAGAAGAGTAATATCCTGATTTTGGGGCCAACCGGGTCTGGTAAAACTTTATTGGCTCAGACTTTAGCAAGGATGTTAAAGGTTCCATTTGCTATTGCTGACGCCACTAATTTGACAGAAGCCGGTTATGTAGGAGAGGATGTAGAAAACATTATACTGAGTCTTTTACAAGCAGCAGATTATGATGTCGAACGTGCACAAAAAGGTATCGTTTACATTGATGAAATTGATAAAATAGCGCGCAAATCTGAATCTCCATCATTAACTCGTGATGTATCTGGTGAAGGAGTCCAGCAAGCACTACTGAAGATTATCGAAGGTACTATTGCAAGCATTCCTCCCAAGGGTGGTCGTAAGCATCCACAGCAAGAGTTTTTAAAGGTTGATACCAGCAACATTCTCTTTATTTGCGGTGGTGCTTTTGCTGGTCTGGACGGAGTAATTCAACAACGAATTGGCAAGAAAACATTAGGTTTCGGGGCCGATGTCAAAAAGAAACAGGAAAAGCGTGCTGGCGAGCTGTTACTCCAAGTGACTCCCGAAGATCTCCTCAAGTATGGTTATATTCCTGAGTTTATTGGTCGTTTGCCAATGCTTGCCAGTTTGGCTGAGCTAGATGAAGACGCTTTAGTACAAATCCTTACAGAGCCTAAAAATGCTTTAACCAAACAATATCAGAAGCTGTTTGATATGGAAGGTGTTCGTTTGCGTTTTACTGATGGCGCTTTGATAAGTATTGCCAAAGAGGCGCTTAAACGAAACACTGGGGCCCGTGGATTACGCGCCATACTAGAAGGATCTATGCTGGACATAATGTATGAGATTCCCTCACAAAACACCGTGAGTGAAGTAGTGATAAGTGAAGAAGTCATATACCGCAAAGAACGTCCTTTACTGGTTTATGATCAAACAACAAATTCAGTAGTTGCATAAAAATAAAAAAATGTACTTGACACTTTTATTTTTTTTTTGTATAAATTTTAACTCGTTGCTTTGAACAATCTTTTGGGAGGCACTAAGTGACAAAGGCTGAGCTTATTACTGCTGTTGCAGAAAATGCTGGTTTGAAGAAAGTTGAAGCAGAGAAAGCAGTAGCTGCGTTTGTATCTTCAGTGACGAATTGTCTCAAGCAAGGTGGTAAGCTTAGTTTGGTTGGTTTTGGTACTTTCAGTACTAGTAAGCGTGCTGCTCGTAAAGGCCAGAATCCACAGACTGGGAAAAAAATAATTATCGAAGCAGCTACTGTACCTAAATTTAAACCAGGTAAAACTCTCAAGGAAGCTGTAAATGTTAAATGAAGTTAATTTACCTTGTTGAAGTCTTGGGGTTGTAGCTCAGTTGGTTAGAGTGCCGGCCTGTCACGCCGGAGGTCGCGGGTTCGAGCCCCGTCAACCCCGCCATTGTAAATATTTGGGTGAATAGCTCAGCTGGGAGAGCGCCAGCCTTACAAGCTGGATGTCGGCGGTTCGATCCCGTCTTCACCCACCAATAACAAAGGACTTAGCCAAATCGGTTAAGTCCTTTGTTCTTTTGTTCAATCTTTTCTGATTATACTCCCCCCCAAAAAAAAGAGGGTCCTCGCTGTTTCAAGTGGGTAGGCTTCATTCTTCGTATACCGAGTAGCTGTTAGAGAACTGAGGAAGCAAAAACGCCAGCAGGCTTTCCCTGAGAGGATGGTTGATTACCGTTACTGAAAGGCCATTTCCGATTGAGGCGGGATACGTCCACAATGTGGTGGTACTCAACATCTAAACTCAGTATTATAAAGACTCTGGGGTAAAAGCGACTACCTGATCTATACTGTCTGCCCCTATAGCCAGCATTACCAAACGATCAATGCCCATTGCGATACCTGCAGATGGTGGCATGGCCGACAGCTCTTTCAAAAATGGTTCGGGTAATGGTAGTTCGTTTTTACCTAAATGGCGTCTAATCTGGTTAGCTTTTTCAAAGCGACTCTTTTGTTCAAGGTAATCTGTCAATTCACTGAAGCCATTAGCTAACTCCACCCCCCCAACATACAATTCAAACCTTTCTGCAAAATCTGGATTGTCATGGCTAATTTGGGCTAAAGCCGCCATTTGAGCAGGATAATCAGTTAAAAAAACCGGTACATTTTCTTTTTCCAAAGCTGGCTCAATAAGTGATGTCAATAAGTCATCAAATTGGCCATTCTTAACGCTAGTTAAGGCATCTGTATTAGAAAAACGCAAAAATGATTCCTGCACACTAATATTCAGCCAAGCGTTGTTTGGATTTATTTTTATGCCATTTCGACTAAAACATGAGTCTTCTGTGCAGACATTAGCAATATGTTGCAGCAAACCAATACAGTCTTTCTTTAGATCGTGATAGTCAGCGTTGCTACGATACCATTCCAACATGGTGAATTCTGGTAGATGTCGGGATCCTCGCTCATTTGCACGCCAGCAATGACAGATCTGAAAGATCTTCTCATAACCACGACATAATAAACGTTTCATACAGATTTCTGGTGATGTTTGCAGTTGCCAGGGTAGGGTAGATACAGGATCAATATACTCTTCTGGTGCATTGGCGGGAATGCGAACGGGGGTCTCTACTTCAAGAAACCCCCGCTCAATAAAATACTGACGAACGGCTTGAATTACATGTGCCCGCCTATGAAGAAAACCGCTATGCAAAATCTTGCCTAGCCTTTGACGCGGGTTGAATACTCGCCAGTTCTTGTATCAATTACAATAATCTCGTTTTCTTCAATAAACGGTGGAACACGTAATACATAACCCGTTTCAACCGTTGCAGGTTTTGAATCGCTGCCAGAAGTGTCACCTTTCAGCCATGGATCCGTTTGGGTCACCCGTAGATTAATGAAATTAGGAAGCGTTACGCCAATCGGTTTTTCACCAAATAACAGAACTGACACTTTAGTGTTTTCTAGCAAAAAATTCTTGGCATCACCAACAGTATCTTCTTCCATAACAACCTGTTCATAGTTCACTTGATCCATGAAAGTGTAGTGAGTGCCTTCTTTGTAAAGATATTCCATATCTCGTTCGTCCATACCTGCAGGTTCAAAACTCTCACCAGAACGATAGGTTCGGTCCAGCGTTGAACCGCTAACCATATTCTTCATTTTACATTTATACAAGGCTTGGCCCTTACCCGGCTTTACAAAATCAAATGCAGTTATTACATAGGGATCACCATCAAGAATAAGCTTGGTCCCTTTTTTTAAGTCAGCTACAGACAGCATATAATCTCCTTATATTAATATTGTAACAACACAAAACTCATGCACTGCTGTATAAAAGCAGTTTGCATGAGTTTTGAGCAGCTATTTCGTATTTTAAACTATTATTTAGCTCTATAAGTGATACGACCACGGGACAGGTCGTAGGGTGAAAGCTCAACTGTAACCTTATCACCAGGCAAAATCTTGATAAAGTATTTACGCATTTTACCGGAGATATGAGCCAGTACAATATGATCATTTTCCAATTTAACCCGAAACATCGCATTTGGCAGCGGCTCTATAACCGTACCTTCAACCTCAATCGCTTCTTCTTTGCTCATGCTGCTGGTTGCTCCTTTTGTATACACTAAGTAAGTACTATTTATATTTTAAGATTACCGTTATTCAGTATCATTTGCAAGCCATATCATTCGTGTTTAGAATAATTTTAGAATAAATTCAGTTGTTTATGTTTTGTTATAGCTTTATCTTTACTGCTAAATTGCAAGTAACTGGTTTAGTTCAATAATTTAAAATAACAGGGATACGCTCAAAAAACAATATCATTGGTTAGAAACATGGTGAACGCCCATAAGCTATATTATGTAAAGTACATCCGGGTCGTGTCTTGACGATTTCCTAAAACTATTGGTATTGAATATAAACCGGCTTTGGATTGAGCTTAAGCAAATCCTGAGGCTTCATCAAGGTATCACCTTTCTTCGTGTCATTGTGGTAAAATAGCTTGAAACCAGTAAATTGAACTGGTTCTGCCACAATATAATCCTTATACGAATCTCGTTTTAACCACGGGGCACCCCAACCGTCCATATGCATTACAATTTGTACTTCATGGCGTAAAATTATCTTGTTAGCATTTGTTACACCATTACGGGTAAAACGATGCACAGTAAATACCTTGGGAGGCAGTTTGTATTTGAGTACCAGATCCTTCAGATAGTTGCTGGCATAGTTAATATCTGAAGCATCGTACGTACCAATTTTTTTGCCTGGTTTAACCTTGCTTGAAATAAGATTGAACTCTGGGTCAATTCCCAGATGCACGTCAGGATTTTTAAGAATCCATTCAAATTGAGGGAGTACGGTACGAATGTCGTCGTGACCAGTCTGAATATCAATAAACAGAATAGCCCCAGCCTCTTTCGCCCAACCATACACTTGATTGATAAGATCATTAGACATGATCAAACGGTATTTACCGGACTTGCCTGGTGTGCCCTGAGCAACAACTGCAATCAGATGTAATGCTGGTTGAACCGGTAAAGCTGGATCAGCATGCTCCCATTTAACAACCTCAGCTTTGAGACGTTTAAGCATTTCATCCTTTTGAAATTCCCCTAAAGCTCCCATTCGTTTTGAAAGCGGGTTTCCATAATAGGCAACAATACGTTTCTGCGGCAGTATTGCCCCCTGTAGTGGTGTCGGATACTTCTTGGGCCAGCCTTTACTACGGGCAAATTCAGGATTTTCTCCGGCATTATACTTCACTTTCCCTGCCTTGGCTGAACTGATTTGAGCTTGTGTAGGCAGTTCACAGCCAATAGTACTGCTGTTCTGAGCAAATCCTTTAGGAAGATTTGGTTTAGCACCCGTACTAGTTGAAGTTGGTGTCTGTGCAACCTTTTGCGCAGACACTGTTGTAACAGTTGTTTTCCGATTATCCTGACAAGCGGCAAGAGAAACGGGAAGCAGTAGGATAAGGAGTAATAACGGGTATTTTAGCTTTAAGGATGTTAAAAATTGAATACACGACACAGAATAAATCTCCAGCAAAAAAGTTGAAAAAGGCCAGCCGTCGCACCGGAAGCGCTACGGCTGGCCTGATATGTTTAGAAACTACCACTATAATTGTAAAATAAAAAACTAGACTTTAGTTGCTCCGCTTATCAATCACACGCTGTGCCTTACCTTCATATCTTGGGATACTATTGGGCTCAACCAGCTTGACCGTAGCCCCTACTCCCAAAGTAGAGTGGATCTTACGTTCTACCGACTCAAGGAAAGCCCGTTGTTTTTTCATTTCATCAAAAAAGATATTCTCTGTCACTTCAATATCTATTTCAAGTATATCTGAGGTGCCAATCCGCTGAACAATCATCTGATAATGAGGTTCACATCCTTCTATGGCAAACAGAATTTCTTCTATCTGGGATGGAAAAACATTAACTCCCTTGATGATCAACATGTCATCGCTACGCCCCATGGTTTTCTTCATACGTACCAAGGTCCTGCCACAGGCGCATGGTTCATACATCAGACTGGTGATATCACGGGTGCGATAACGGATCATCGGAAAGGCTTCTTTAGTAAGACTGGTAAGAACCAGTTCACCAATGCTGCCTGGTGGCAGTACTTCACCCGTTTCAGGATGGATAATTTCAGCAATGAAGGCATCTTCAGCAATATGCATACCGCATTTGATATGACACTCACCAGCAACCCCCGGCCCAATCACTTCGGACAGACCATAGTTGTCAGTGGCACTAATCTGTAGACGCTGTTCAATCTCGGTCCTCATCGCTTCCGACCAAGGTTCGCCACCAAACAGGCCAACTTTAAGTGAAAGGGATTTAGGATCAATCCCCATTTTTTCCAAGCGGTCGGCAAGGGTTAAGGCATAACTGGGGGTACCTACCAGAGCTGTCGTCCGGTAGTCTTGCATAATCATGATCTGCTTCTCAGTATTCCCACCACCCATCGGAATTACCGCAGCACCAATGGCTTCAGAGCCGTAATGCAGACCAAAAGCACCAGTAAACAGACCATATCCAAAAGCAATTTGAACAACATCGTCAGGAGTTACACCAGCTGCAGTCATGAAACGGGCAACCAGGTTTGACCAGATTTTCAAATCATGCTTGGTATAGCCGACCACCGTAGGTTTTCCGGTGGTTCCAGATGAAGAGTGAATCCGTACCACCTCGCGCAGTGGAACGGCAAACATGCCGTAGGGATAATTAAGGCGCAAGTCGTCTTTCGTAGTAAATGGCAAACGTGACAAATCAGCCAGTGAGGTAACATCTTCCGGCGCAATCCCGAGTTCATTAAATTTGTTATGGTAACAGCGCACATTTTTGTATGCCCGGTTCAGTGTTGCCTGAAGCCGCTCCAACTGGAGTTGTTCAAGCTCTTCACGGGGCATGCATTCATGCCGTAAATCCCAAATCGCCCCACTCATCGGCAACCTCCGGTGGCCGCCTGTACTGCAGTGATAACAGCATCTACTGCCAGTTCCGGTACAAGAAGCTGAACTTCCCCACCGGTACGTTGTTTGAACTCAACCTTGCCATCAGCAAGGTTTTTGCCACCAACTATAATTCTGAGTGGAATACCGATCAAGTCGTGGTCCTTAAATTTGACACCAGGTCGTTCGTCACGATCATCAAGGAGCACCTCTACACCAGCTGCCTCAAGACGGTCATGGATATCCTGTGCTGCCATCATGACTGACGCATCTTTCTGCGCATTTATTGCTACGACAGAGCAATGAAACGGTGCCAGTGGTAAAGGCCAGATAACCCCGTTTTCATCATGATTTTGTTCTATGGAAGCAGCCACGGTACGTCCGATACCTATACCGTAACAGCCCATGAAGATTGTTTGTTCCTTGCCATCTTTATCCAGATAGTTGGCATTCATGGCACTTGAGTATTTGGTACCAAGTTTAAAAACATGGCCCACTTCAATACCACGCCAGACTTCAAGTACGCCATCCGAACAACGTGGACAGGGATCACCAGCACCTATCAAACGAATGTCTGCTAGTTGGCAAATCTTGAAGTCGCGGCCGACATTGGCCCCGGTATAGTGCTGATCTGTCTCATTTGCGCCGATCACAAAATCTGCCATTGTTTCAACGGTATAATCAGCAACGATCTGTAGTTCCTCTTTAACTCCCAACGGGCCGAGGAAGCCTGGTGGTGAACCGGTAAAATGAAGAATTTCTTCGTCAGTGGCCATCTGTATCTCATCCCATCCCAGACGATTCTTCAGTTTCAGTTCATTCAGTTCGTGGTCACCACGTATCAAGGCCATCACAAACTGTCCTTCACCGTTGGACAAGACCAGTGATTTGATCGTGGAAGACTGTGGTAAATTTAAAAACTCAGCTACTTCCGCAATGGTCTTCTTGTCCGGGGTATGGACTTTAGTCAGGGGAAACTGCCCTGCCCCACCCTGTTGTTGTTTGATTCCTTCTGCTTTTTCAACATTGGCGGCATAACGACAGGCACTGCAGGAGACGATTGCATCTTCTCCAGAAGAGGCCAGCACCATAAATTCATGGGAGGCAGAACCGCCAATTGAACCGGTATCAGCTTCCACCGCTCTAAAATCAAGACCACAACGTTCAAAGATTCGGTTATAGGCCTGATACATCTTATCGTAGGAAAGATCGGCTGCAGCGGAGTCCACGTCAAAGGAATAGGCATCTTTCATGATAAATTCACGGCCACGCATCAGACCAAAACGGGGGCGGATTTCATCACGAAATTTGGTTTGTATTTGATAGAAATTGACCGGCATCTGACGATAGCTCTTTACTTCTCGCCGAGCAATATCGGTGATTATTTCTTCATGGGTTGGTCCCATGCAGAATTCATTATCTTTCCGGTCCTTGAAGCGCAGTAACTCCTTGCCATACTGCGCCCAACGCTTTGATTCAATCCAGAGTTCAGCAGGCTGGACAGCAGGCATCAGCAATTCAATGGCACCTGCCCGATTCATTTCTTCTCGTACAATCTGCTCAAACTTGCGGATCGAACGTAATCCCAGCGGCATGTAGGTATAGATGCCGGCAGATATTTTACGGATCATACCTGAACGCATCATTAGTTGATGCGAAATGACCTCTGCGTCAGAGGGGGTTTCTTTAAGTGTTGGAATAAAAAATTGTGTATAACGCATTACAATTAAACCACCTTATATCAATTTATGACGTTGTAACATCTGATGAACTGCTTCACGTAGAAATGGTTTGACAATATAGTCATCGCAATCACCTTCAAAAAAGGCATTTTCAATATCCTGCGGTGAACTACAGGCTGATATCATAAGCACCTTGGTTCGTTTAGCTTTTTTTGCATCCCGCTCACGAATTCCCTGTAATGTGGCGGTACCATCCATGACCGGCATAATAATATCCAGGCAAATCAAGTTGTAGGGGGAGTTCTGTTCTTCGGCCAGGTCAATCAGTTCCAAAGCCTGTTTCCCGTTTTCAGCTTGATCACAGGGGCCAAACTCTTCCAAAAAAGTTACCAACATCAGACGACCAATGCCATCATCATCGACAATCAGACTGCGCATGAGCTTTCCTCCACCAGGGTTATAGCCGCTCAATTTCTTCAAGCAAGGCATCAGCCAGTTCAGCCTCGCTTACCTTGCGGACGATTTCTCCTTTACGAAAAATCAAGCCTTCACCTTTTCCACCAGCAATCCCCACATCTGCTTCGCGAGCCTCTCCTGGTCCGTTCACGGCGCATCCCATAACAGCCACAGTGATCTGTTTGGTAACCGTCTGTAATCGACGCTCAACCTCTTCTGCAACTTTAATAAGGTCTAGCTGACAACGACCACAGGTAGGACAGGATACAAAATTAACACCACGTTGACGTAAACCTAAAGTTTTGAGAATTTCATACCCGACCCTGACTTCATCCACAGGATTACCTGTCAGGGAAACACGTAAGGTATCTCCAATTCCATCAGCAAGCAAGATACCGAGACCGACCGAAGACTTTATTGTTCCTGAAAAAATAGTGCCAGCTTCAGTAATACCGATATGCAGCGGATAATTTACCTGTTGCGACAACAAGCGGTAAGCGGCAACTGTTTTGGGAACATCAGAAGCCTTCAGTGATATTTTTATTTCCTGATACTTGAGATCTTCAAGAATACGGATATGGCCAAGGGCTGACTCCACCATCGCCTCGGCTGTGGGGTGTCCGTATTTTTCAAGCAGCGATTTTTCAAGTGAACCGGCATTGACTCCGATTCTGATAGGTACGTTACGTTCAGCAGCACTTTTTACTACCTCGGCAACCTTCCAGTGCTCACCAATGTTGCCAGGATTCAGTCGTAAGCCGTCAATGCCGCCTTCAAGTACCCGTAAGGCCAATTTATAATCAAAATGTATGTCGGCTATCACCGGAATTGGACTTTTCCCCTTGATAGTTGTCAACGCATCCGCAGCATCGGCATCAGGCACTGCACAACGCACAATCTCACAGCCTGCATCAGCTAAAGCTATGATCTGTCCAACTGTTGCATCAATATCGCGGGTGTCCGTGGAACACATTGATTGGACAGAGCAAGGGGCCCCGCCGCCAACAGGCACTGATCCTACATGTAATTGTCTGGTTTGTGGTTTCATAATTGCGGAATAGTAGCGGAACAGCCGCAGAATTGCAAGGGTAGCCTACTCGCGTCTGTGTAAGGGCAGATGCACATACCAGTAGGTGCAGGCTACAAACAATACCCCACCTACAATATTTCCCAGAATAACCGGCAGAATGTTTCCATAAAGAAAGGATGTCCAGGTAAGGATTGGATCAGAGACGCCTGATCCAGACTTAAGTAATAGACCGGCAGGGATGAAATACATGTTTGCAATGGAGTGTTCAAATCCACTCGCTACAAACGCTGTGATCGGCACCAAGCAGGAAAACAATTTTCCGGTTAGATCACGTGCAGCAGTAGCCATAAAAACAGCCAGACAAACCAACCAGTTACACAAAACACCACGTATGAAGGCAACCCAGAATGAAAGCTGGCATTTGGTTGTAGCAATGGCCAGAACCTGTTTGGCAACAGTTCCGGTCTGCCAGAGTTGAGATTCATACAGTAACCAGGCCATGAAGAGTGCTCCCAACAGATTTCCCACGAGAACCAACGCCCAGTTTTCCAACAGCTTAAGCCAGGATATCTCGCCATCCAGCGCAGAAGAAACCAAGAGACTATTACCGGTAAAAAGCTCAGCGCCGCAAACCACTACAAGCATGAGGCCAAAGGAAAATACTCCTCCGGCCAGAAGACGCGCTATTCCCAACCCGACAAAACCTGCTGCATCGTGTGTGATAACTGTAGAAAGCTGAGCACCAAAGGCGATATAAAATCCTGCCAGCAGCGACAACAGGAAAGTTCGACGATGGCACTGGGTCATTACCCGTTTACCGTTCTGAACAATTGCGCTGACAGTTTCAGTAGGAGTCAGGAAGAGCTTCTGTTCCATAACTGCTCCGGAAGCTTAAAATGGTTAAAATCAATCAGTACAGCTGCAGGAATCAAGGTGTCAAGTTCGTTAAATCGATGTCCCAGCAGGCGTCGAGTAAATTCACGGAACAGTAGTTGCTCCTGTGTAAAGAGGTCATTAAAATGAAAACGTAATCCCTGAATCTGAAGCGGATCAGCAGAGATAAAGTTCAAGCTACACCATTCATCAAACAGAACCTCACCTCCTACATCCACCATCGGAATGCCGTTTAATCGGCAGGTCATTGGACGGCTGTCATAGACAAGGCAAAACCCGTTTTTGTCCAACAGAGGGCAAGGTGCCTCATCCTCCTCCGGCATAACCAGATCCCATTCCTCTTCCGGGTAACTGTTAAGCAGATAAGGCGGTTCAAAATCAGGCCAGGTGGTGCGGATATTCTCTATACTTTGTCTGGCGGGAATGGTGATCCGTTTCTGGTCTACAGCATCCAGTTGCTTATAGCCATCCTGTAACAAACAGGCATCCAGCAAGGTAATATCAAAAAGTCCCCGACAACATGCAGAACAGCCCCGTTTACAGGAGATCTGTTCACCTGCAACGAGGCTGCACTGCTTAAACCAGAGATCTACTTCTTTCAGCAATTCTCGATATCGTACAAGAAGTTCAGTTATTTCTGTCATCACATGTAGATCATAACCTTCAGGTTGGCACTACCATCCTTATTGGTAAAAGGGATGGTTACTCCCTTGCACTGTACGTTCATACTGGCACCGTCATCAGCAGGCTCAGTCACTGTACGCAGCTGACCTGATACGACAAGCGGCAGTCCCATGGCTACACTGCCATACTGATCATGATATTTGGTCTTGAAAGCGCCTGCAATATTGTTAATTAACTCGCCAATGGCATCCCTAATTGAGTTTTCGTCCGGTTCATCATCCATGAGCATTTCACGTGCGACCAATTGGGCTGTTGACCGATCTGCAGCGACAATAATGTAGCCAACACGATCACCGGCAACGCCTATGATCCCTGTAACATCAGAATCAACCGGAGTAACTTTCCGATCAACATGACCGGCAAACAGGTCAATATTCATGTAACACTTGAACGTGTCTTGAGTAGCCGTCATGACCGTAAACATTACCTCTTCAAAGCTGATTGCCGCCACAGTTGTGCCTCCTCTAAAAATTACTGTAGTGTAAGCAGATAGTCTGCCAATGTTTTTACTTCTTCCAATTTCAGATAGCTGCCAAAGGCTGGCATGCCACCGGGACGACCATCTAAAATACTTTTTTCAATTGCAGCTCGACTCTTACCATATTTGAAGCGTGATGTAGTCAAATCCGGACCGACTGCACCTCTGGCATGGCTACCATGACAGGCAGCACAAAGTTCAGCATACTGTTTTTGAGCCTGAGCACGCTCAAAAGGTTGCAGATTAACGGCCGCAGGGGCGCTCTCATGCCGAGAACAACCGGCTAGAAACAGTAGAACCATTGCTGACAGCCAAACGGTTTTCATACTTGTTTACCTTGCCGCTAACCTAGCAAATAAAATCTTGATTTTAAATATATCCCCGTTAAAACCTAGTGGTTGATAAATAGTACTATTCCCATTCAATAGTTGCCGGTGGTTTTTGCGAGATATCATACACTACCCGATTGATTCCTTTCACCTCATTAATGATACGTGAAGAGATGCTCCCCATTACTTCGTAGGGCAGTTTAACCCAGTCGGCAGTCATACCATCCAGAGAATTAACAGCACGCAAAGCAATAGTATAATCATAGGTACGGGCATCGCCCATTACCCCAACAGAACGTACTGGCAGTAACACGGCAAAAGATTGCCATATCTCGCGATATAAGCCTGCCTTACGTATTTCATCCAACACAATCGCATCAGATTCTCGCAGGATCTCAAGTCTGTCAGCTGTGATCTCGCCTATGCAACGGATTGCAAGGCCAGGGCCTGGGAATGGTTGTCTATGTATTACTTCATCTGGAAGCCCAAGCTCTTTACCCAGTAACCGTACTTCATCCTTAAACAGCTCGCGCACCGGCTCCAGCAGCTTCATCTGCATCCGTTCAGGTAATCCACCTACATTATGGTGACTTTTTATGACAGCTGACGGTCCTTTAATGGAAACTGACTCAATCACATCCGGGTAAAGTGTACCTTGGGCCAGCCATTCGACAGTACCCATTTTTTTGGATTCTTCTTCAAACAGGAAGATAAATTCATTGCCAATGATTTTACGTTTTTGCTCCGGGTCAGTAATCCCTTTTAGTTTATCAAGAAAACGGTCGGAAGCATCAACAAAGTCCAGATTAATTTTAAAGTGACGGGTAAAGAGGTTAACCACCTTCTCTGCTTCACCTTTACGCAGCAGACCGTTATTAACGAAAATACACTGCAGCTGATCACCAATCGCTTTGTGAATCAATACAGCTACAACCGAGGAATCAACGCCACCGGACAGAGCACAAATTACCTTGCCCTTGCCAACCTTCTCGCGGATAGCAGCAATTTCGGTCTCAATAAAATTTGCCATGGTCCAGATCGGCTGGCAGCCACATACGGTAAAAACAAAGTTGCCCAGGATCTCGGCCCCTTTGGGAGTATGTACCACCTCTGGGTGGAACTGTACTGCATACAGCTTGCGCTTTTCATCCTTGATGGCTGCTGACGGAGTGTTGTCCGTATGGGCAATGGAACAAAAACCGCGCGGCATTTGTTCGATCTTGTCTCCATGAGACATCCAGACCTCTTCTTTGCTTGATAATCCGGCAAAAAGGTCGCTGGTATCATCAACAGACATACCTGCCCGCCCAAATTCCCGTTTATCAGAACGTTGAACCTTGCCACCCAGTTGACTGGTCATCAACTGCATGCCGTAGCAGATCCCCAGCACCGGCACCCCAAGTTCATAGATACCGGCATCGGAATGGGGTGCATCAGCGTCGTACACACTGCTGGGGCCACCAGAAAGGATAATTCCTTGCGGAGCAAACGACTTGATTTTTTCAAGAGTCATTGTGTAGGGATGGATCTCACAGTAGACCGACTGCTCACGAATACGACGGGCGATCAGCTGGGTAACCTGAGAACCAAAATCCAGGATCAGGATTTTCTGGCTATGGATGTCGGTAGAACTCATATAAGTAAATTTCCTTAGCTTGCTCTGTAGTTAGGAGCTTCCTTGGTAATGGTAACATCATGAACGTGTGATTCTTTCAGGCCGGCGCCAGTAATCCTGACAAAACGTCCTTTTTCCTGCAGCTCTTTAATCGTGGCGCAACCGGTGTACCCCATACCTGAGCGCAGACCACCGATCAGTTGATGGATGTTGGCGGACAACGGTCCGCGCAATGGTACCATTCCTTCGATACCTTCCGGCACCAGCTTGACATCATCCCCCACATCAGACTGGAAGTAGCGGTCCTTGCTACCGTCCTTCATAGCACCAATGGATCCCATACCACGATAGGATTTATACGTTCTCCCCTGATACAGAACCGTATCGCCAGGAGACTCCTCGGTACCGGCAAACAGTGAACCGATCATAATCACATCGGCACCGGCCGTAATCGCCTTGGGCAGGTCACCGGAAAACTTGATGCCACCATCCGCTATCACCGGAACACCGTATTTGTGGGCAATCCTGGAGCATTCCATAATGGCAGTAATCTGTGGCACCCCTACCCCTGCCACCACTCTGGTAGTACAGATAGAACCTGGTCCAATTCCAACCTTGATACCGTCAGCTCCTGCCTTGATCAGAGCCTCGGCAGCGTCAGCGGTAGCAATGTTTCCGGCAATGATTTCTACACCAGGAAATGTTGTCTTTGCACGGGTTATTGCATCAAGTACACCTTGAGAATGGCCGTGGGCAGTATCAATTACAATAACATCTACCCCGGACTTGATCAGTGCATCCATGCGGGCTTCCATCTCGGCAGTCGGACCAACTGCAGCACCAACCCGCAGACGTCCCAGACTATCTTTGCAGGAATTCGGATACTTTTTAACCTTCTCAATATCTTTAATAGTAATGAGCCCCTTAAGAAAACGGGCATCATCCACCACCAGCAGTTTTTCTACTCTGGTATGCTTCAGGTGCTCTTTAGCCTGTTCCAGTGTGGTTCCAACAGGGACAGTCACCAGATTTTTCCTGGTCATACAGGCAGAAATCAGTTGATCATAATCGGTTTCAAAGCGCAGATCCCGGTTGGTCAGAATCCCAACCAGCTTACCGTTAGCCTTGGTGATCGGCACTCCGGAAATCCGGTACCGAGCCATCATTTCGAGTGCTTCACGGATCTTCTGGGTAGGACGCATGGTGATCGGATCAACAATCATCCCGGACTCACTCTTTTTTACTTTATCCACCTCATGGGCCTGTTCTGCAATGGATAAATTCTTGTGGATAATACCGATACCGCCTTCACGTGCCATTGCAATGGCGGCACGGGATTCTGTAACCGTATCCATGGCAGCACTGACCAGTGGTATATTAAGTGGTATATTTTTAGAAAGTCGGGTTGTCAGATTGACGTCACGGGGAAGGACAAGCGAATGTGCCGGAATAAGCAACACATCATCAAAAGTTAATCCCTCAAGAAGGTTTTCGAGCGGCATGGCTACGCTACCTCGCAGTGATAAATTTTTCAGACGTTAGTACAGCATGACGTTGAAGTCAAGAACTGAAGGTATGCTAAAAAATTTACCCGGACATCAGTGTGGTTTTATTGCTGAGTTATTTTCATTCGGATCACTATCTAACCGACTGTACGTGAAATATATGAGGTTAATGTAGCGAATTCATTAGTTTGCATGAGATTTGTTGACACTGTCGAGATAAATGGAGCATAAAGTTAGTACGTTCATGGGTTCAACAGCCTCACCACGAGCTTGTCGAAGGGTAAAACAGAACTTTTACAAGAGGCTTACATTATAAAATACCAACCTGAAATCCAGTCTATCGAGTGAAGAATGAATATAACCGCTTGTTATCGAAAATATCTTTTAATTATTGCCGCATTTGCCTGGAACCAGTCATAACAAGGTTCAAACTTCTCTTCTCTATCTATTATGCAAACCTCAATTATTCGCGTTATATTTATAACATTCGTATTGTCAGTAGCCTTTATTTTTACCGCAGAGGCGGTCCAACCTCGTAGCCCTCAATTACTCTATCCCTCCAGTAAACGGATCGTCATTTTTGTAGCCGATGGCTGAGGCTACTGTACCAAGGCGGAAAGTTATTTCGCCACACGCAATATCCCGTTTGAATCAAGAGACATTCAAAAGAGCCATCAGTTTTACCGTGAATGGCACGATCACTTCCATGGTGACATTGTGCCGTTAACCGTATTTGACAACGGAAAATTTGTGATTGATGGATTTGATCCAAAGGCTATAAACCGTGCGTTACGAGCCATCG
>Ga0209467_1001328_pt1 | contig 22252 bp, 23 predicted proteins | sample Higcelwee11metaG_FD_187175 | JGI IMG/M metagenome (GOLD analysis project Ga0209467, IMG submission 187175) | Freshwater pond sediment microbial communities from the University of Edinburgh, under environmental carbon perturbations - High... | ecosystem: Environmental > Aquatic > Freshwater >... | reverse complement strand
TCCTCCCATTGAACCGAAGGGACCGTCATGCAGCAGAGGCTCCTCACTCCATTCACCGTTGCGATACCTGTAGCCATGGGCCATGACCCCGTCAGGAAGCTCTGCATGCTCCCAGACAGTGCTGCTCATCCCCAGCGGTTTGAAGATGTTTGAGGATAGGTAGGTCTGGTAAGGTTCACCGGTGACTGCCCTGATAACCATCCCAAGAAGTGTGTATCCCAGGTTGCTGTATTCGTATGTGATGCCGGGTACATTCGACATTGAGAGTCCTTCAGCAATCATCGCACTCAGCTCTTCACCGGTCGTCTCCAGCTGCCTGTCAGCCCACGGGTCATCCTGCGGAAACCCGCCGGTGTGCGTAAGGAGATGGCGTATGGTGAGCACAGGCGCGTCAGTTGACAGGTACCTGAGATTCTCCAGCTCCGGGAGATATTTTTTAACAGGATCATCGAGGTTCAGCTTACCTTCATCGCGCAGCATAAGTATCGCCATGGCTGTGAAGCTCTTGGTCATAGAGGCTGCCCGGAATGCGGTGGAGGGAGTGACGGGCCTGGCATCAGCCAGATCGGCATAACCTTTATAACCGGTATAGACCAGCGCCGTATCGATGATGATTCCGTAGCTGATGCCGGGGAGATTGTTCTCCGTGGCAAAGGCACTGTAAAGAGAGTCTATGGCTGTGGTCATTCCGACGGGTAGTCCCTGAGGCAGCACGACGGGCCTTTCCTGTGCGGTGCAAGCTGGCGGTATGACCGCCTCCCGCTGCTGTAACTCCTGGTAAACCGCCTGTGGCTGTGCCTCCATGTAAACCACCTGTGCCTCCACATTTGGCATAGACACAACAGCAATCGCAACCGCAACCGCAGCAACATAAAGCAATCTGATCCGATGCTTCAATTGTGAACTCACTTTTCCTGCAGCCTGTTATATTTCTTCATTATCTTCAGCGTTTCATCAATCGGAAGTGCCATAACAGGCAGATTTTTACTTGTCTTCATGGTCTCAGCGGCAAAGAGGGAGTTGATTATCGCCTCTTCTGTAGCCTCGGCAACCGCCTGAAACAGCAGGTCTAGCTCATCATTCCTCAGCTCACGCCACTCCTCGTACATCGAGGCGGAAGAGTAGGGGATACGCAGATCTTCAGCCGTTGAGGCTGCAATTATATAATCGCCACTGCCGTTCGATCCTGCTGCTCCCGTGCGCATCATACCGGCGAAAGCCCTTGAGGCCAGCCTCTTAAGGTTCCTTGCGGTAAGAGGCGCATCGGTCATCACAACTATCATGCATGAGCCGTCCTCCTTGTACTCATTCACGGTGCTCCTGAAGCTGTAGCGGTCAAGCTCAATCCCTACAGGCACACCGTTTATCTGAAGGATGCCTCCGTAGTTGCTCTGGACAAGCACCCCGACAGTGTAGCCACCCCGCGTGGCGGGCAGTACCCTTGAAGCCGTACCGATACCTCCCTTGAACCCGAAACAGACGGTGCCCGTCCCGGCTCCCACATTGCCCTCTGCAACAGGACCGCTGTCAGCGTTCCTGATGGCCTCCAGCACATGCTGCGCCGTAACGTGACGGCCCCTTATGTCATTGAGTCTGCTGTCATTGGTCTCACCGACGACGGCGTTGACGCTCATCACCCCTTCATTGCCGGGCTGGGAGAGGGTGTGATCTATCACTGCAGCCATGGCGGTGGAAACACCCAGGGTATTGGTGAGTACCACCGGCGTCTCGAGGTTGCCAAGCTCCTCCACCTGCGTGTACCCGGCCAGCTTGCCGAAACCGTTTCCTACGAATATCCCCGCAGGAACTTTCTGCTGGAAGATGTTCCCGGAATGGGGGAGTATCGCCGTCACACCGGTATTTACGGAGTCCCCCCGGGTAACGGTGACCTGCCCCACTTTCACCCCGGGAACGTCAGTAATCGCATTCAGCAATCCGGTATGCAGGATACCGATCTCTATTCCATAGTCTCTTGCCCTTTTCATCTGAGCTTCAGCAGTTATGCAGTTGATAAGAAGTATCGCCGGCAACAGCAGTGCCGATGCCAGTTGACTGTAACAGTTGCTTCCCACAGTATTAAGGAGTTATTTATTCAAAGCGATATCAAACACTTTCTTTCCACCTACAAAGGTCTGAAGGACTTTGATATCCCTTATTGTGACCGGATCAGCTGTTGTGATATCACGGTCAAGGATTACGAAATCAGCCAGTTTGCCTGGCTCAAGCGTTCCCTTGAACTCCTCCTCAAATGACGCATAGGCGGCATATTTTGTATAGGCCCTCAGCGCCTCCTCAACAGTTATCTTCTGCTCCGGAACCCAGCCGTCAGGATTCCGGTCATCCAGTGTCCTGCGGGTGACTGCCCCGTAAATGCCCTCCAGGGGTGTAGCCGGTGCCACAGGCCAGTCGCTGCCGAATGCCACCGTAGCGTTTGCGTCAAGCAGCGACCTGAAAGCGTAGGTTGTTTTGGAGCGCTCCGGACCGATATACTCTTCTGCCCATCTTCCGTCATCAATGGCATGATAGGGCTGCATGCTTGCAATGACATTAAGCTGTGCAAACCTTGCGATGTCACCCGGGGCAATGTGCTGGGCATGCTCTATCCTGAACCGCCTGTCACGCTCCCCGTTCTCTTTTCCCACCCTCTCGTATATGTTCAGGAGTACATTGATGGCACGGTCACCTATGGCATGGATCACAACCTGAAGTCCTGACTTGTCAGCGTTGGATACCCAGTTGTACAAATCCTCCTCGCTGTTTACAAACAGGCCTGAGTCTGTCGGAAGGTCAGTGTACGGATCGATGAAGGCTGCCGTGTGAGAACCCAGGGAACCGTCAACGAAAGCCTTCACCCCGCCGGTACTTATCCATCTGTCTCCCTTGCCCTCACGGTCGGTCTGCTCCTTAAGAGCACTCCACCTTCCGATTGTCTCCATAACATAAACACGGGTGATCAGCTTGCCATTGCTGCGAATCCTCACTATCGCTTCATCATACCCGCCGGCATCCACGGCATGCACCGATGTGACCCCGTTAGATGCAAAATAATCCATCCCGGCCAGCAGAGCGTTTTCTACCTCTTCATCCGAGGCAGGAGGGACTTTGTTGAAGATAAGGTCCATGGCGTTATCCTTGAAGATCCCTGTGGGTTCGCCATTGCTGTTTCTTGCGATGGATCCTCCGGCAATGTCCTTCACTTTCCGATCAACACCGGCCAGCTTCATGGCCATGGAGTTGGCCAGTCCCATGTGCCCGTCAAGACGCGACACGAACACAGGATTATCAGGAGTAACAGAATCAATCCACCCCTTTTCCGGGAGGCTCTCCCATCCCATCCCGTCCCAGTCGCCTCCTAGGATCCATGTGCCTGGCTTCTGTTTCGCGGCGAACTCCTTTATGCGACTGATGAATTCTTCAGGTGTTGAGGCATCTCTGAGCTGGACGGAAGCAAGATTGGATCCGCCCATATAGAAATGCACATGTGAATCAATGAATCCGGGCGCAATGAATTTCCCTCCGAAATCGGAAACTTCAGTATCAGGACCCTTGAACTTCATTATCTCTTTGTTGGTGCCAATGGCAATTATGGAGTCGCCGGCGACTGCCATTGCCTCTGCACGAGGCTGATCCTCATTCCCCGTCCATATATTGGCATTTGTTATTATCATCTCTGCTGGCTGTTGATTGTTAATGCACGATGCAGCAACCACAGCCATGGCTATGGTTGCAAGGTAACTACGCAGTTTTATCATTCCGGTCTATTTAAGTCGTTCTTATGCTTCTCCCACTTCGTCCGGCTCATCATGTTCTCCCGGCTCCTGCTGCTTATTCATTTCATCAATCAGCGGCCTTGCCTTCTCCATGTCATCTTCAAAGATGTAAAGGTCCATTACCTCAGGCACAGCACCAATGTATCCAAGGATTGAATCATTCTTTATCATAGACTTGATGCCGGTCTCTTCGAGCATCTTCATCAGGAGCATCGCTGTCGGCTCCGGGCCGGTGAATACCTTGACAAGGTTTTCTTCTTTTTCCATAGTATAAGGTGTTTAAATTTTATCGGGATAAAGTGTTCCTCCCTTTGTCAGCCATGAAATGCCAAAAGCCATGAGAGTAACTGTTTCTGCAATTAGAACAAAGATGGAGTCCTCATGGTTCTCTTTTAAGAAAAGAAAATAGGTTTCAATGCAGGCCAGCGACACAAGCATGATTATGCCACATGCTCTGTAGATAACATTCCTTTTCAGCTTCCTGTCTGTTGGCCGTTTCTCGCCCCGGGTGAAGAGAAACAATGACTTAAGCGCAAGGATTACGAAGAAGCTGCCGGCACTGTAAAAGTGAACCATGGCAACACAGTCCCACGGACCCTCCTTCACAGTAGGGAAGAATGCAATTCCGAGGGCGAAGAAACCGGCCAGGTCAGCAGCTATGTTGTCCCACCTGTCATAACCTTTGTAAAAGAAGAGGAACAGCGCAATGGCACAAATGGCACCAACTAAAATATCCCGCATTCCGGTGTGGTAATAGACGCTGAGATTGTGAAGAACCTTGTCCCCCCCGAAAATAACATAATTTCCAAGGACCAGTACAAAAGGAAGAAGGATGCCAATCCAGCCTATCGCCTTCCGGAGGGAGAGGTAGGAATAGATGTGGACTGTATGGTCATCTGACTTCATCATAAAAACAAGTATTTCAGGGCTTTTTCGAGGCTGCATACCGCAAGCTTCAGAACCAACACTGAACCGTTGAACCTTCCTTAAGATATGGTTACAAGTTAATAAAAAATCCCGGGCGCTATGCCCGGGTAATAATATCTCCAGCTGGTCGTAACTGACGGTTGGAATTTTTATGATCAGGTAACGGTTCCTTCGCGCCGTCGCGCTATTGCCAGGTCAGATTAATGCCAAAATCAAATTCGAACTTTGTTAACAGGTGGCCAGGATTATCAACTTTTTCTTCAAGCAATGTATCATAGGTCCAATCATAAGTGTCACGTTGGTAGTCAACAGACCTGACGACCCTGTACCAGCTCGATTTAACCTGTAATCCTAACTTTGTTTTACCGATGTTGATGCAGTCAATGCGCAATTCGCTCTCCGGAAAAATGAATAGGGCAGGAGAGGGCAGTGTCTCGTAATGAATCTCTCTCCGGAAATTGGTGTTGATCTCCTTCTGTGTTACTTCTTCACGAAATGTGGAAAGGGTGCTGATACCACCGTTCAGGTTGAATGTAAGATGAAGAAAACGGTAATTCAATGGTATGACCACACCTGCCACCAGACCCGATTCATGAACTCTTCTCTGCCTGAAATTACGGTCTGTATCCCCATAGAAACCCTCATCATTCAGCCGGTGATAACTGCTGAAATCATTCATTAACTGCGGGTAACTCAGGACGCCTGCTGAGAAGCCTAAATTGCGCCAGGGCAACCATATGCCTCTCATATAAATACTGCTGGGTGCAAAATCGTCATACATTCCGACCCTCAGGTCTGCTTCCCACCTGCCTCGTAACCAAAGATGTGAGGAAAACCCGATGTATTGATATTCTGCCATCTCGGGAGACGAATGCAGGTAATTAAGGAAGTCAAGATTCTCGTTGTCATTAAACCGTTCCCTGGAAATATCCCTAACACCAAACCATAATGCATACGTTTGCTTCTCAATCAGCCTCTCCTGAGCGTACATAGTGGATGAGCCCGAAAGCACAAGAAGAGATAAAAGGATAGAGGCCTTGAGATTCATTCCTGAATTTTTATTGACTTTGCAACAGGTATATAATTTCAGTGTCAACAGCCAGCGAACGACCATCGGACAATTCTGCTATTATGGTGAACCGGGCCTTGCTGTTCATGATATCCTCCGTGCAGAAGAGCCTGAATGTGGTTGTTGCATGATCCGGGTATGACCCGGCGTTTATCAGGCCGTAGAGCTTTTCAATCGTACTGTAGAGAAATCGTGATGCTGAGTGATTAGGTACTTGTGCGAGGAAAAGACCGGTCACATCAGTTCCCGCCACAATTGCAGGAGACATTTCTTCCTGAGTTATAACTCTGATCCTGCTTATATTCTGATTTGGAACATATATAATGGGACACTCTGAAGCTGCTGCCAGAGTGAAGCCCGGATTGAAATGGGCCTTCTGGGAAAAAGCAAAATTTTCACTTCCTGAGACAGTGACCTCAAATGCAACGGCAGCGCTGTACATCGTGTCGTTGACGGACCACATGACATAGTCCTGTGAATTGTCGAGATTCCTTACTGACATCTGACTGAAATCGAATGAAGTAGTATTGTCAGGACAGCCGCAGCTGTGAATAAGCCTCAATGCAAAGAAAAGTGACACTATAATTAATAACCGTGTGAACCTATTCATGAGTATTTGTAATTGACTATCACATCCTGGTTTTAGAATTGGCTGCTCCCAGGCTCATTTACGAAAAGTGTACCTGATCCCCCATGAACTTTGTAGTATCACATCCTCAGATGACAGGTCCAGGGTTGGCTCCAGCTCAATGTGCAGCGAAAAGCGATCAAACTTTTCAAATGGCGTGAACTGTACCCCAATCGGCATCACAAACCCGGTGAAATAGTTGACGTTGGCACCCAGCCCAAGGTAGACTTTGTGAAATTCCCTGTTTGCCAGGTTGAAGCAGAAGACAAGCTCAGGAGTTATGTTTGCAATGTCGGTGTCGCTGTATAACCTTAACTCCGTCCAGAAACGTGGGGAGAAATCATAAGCCAAACCTATCTTTGAGAGGTTTGATGAGTAATAAGAAATACTCAGTTGGGAGTAGGCAGTAATCGGCAGCAAGGCAATGAGCCCGACCAAAACCAGGACTTTGCAGGCTTTTTTCATCATAATAGGTTTATATACATTAGAACTTAAAAGTCTCGTTCAGGTGAATCGTAGCTTTCCGGGCCTGGTGATCCTCGCTTCCCTTGTCGGCTGATCCTCAGCTTTAAGTGTTAGTTGAGCAGCTTCCGGGCCGGGAAGCTTACCATCCTCTGACACTGATTCGGGTTTCACAGGGATTATTCAGCCATTCATAAATCTCATCCGCTTCCCTGGCCTGGTTTTCCTTGTAGAAGTCGCCTGTAAGCCTGATGAATACATATTTATACCTGTTTCTGCCAGGTTCAAATAAGTACCCTCCATAGCTGTGGCCGCCGGCGTCACACATCTGGTGTTCAGGCTCACTGATCTTTCCGTCCTGTGCCTTCTGGAGCTTGTTGGCAAAAAATGCCATGTCATACGTGTTTATCGTACATTCTTTCTCCCCAAGTTGCGCCAGGTTCTCATCCATGTCTGCTGCACTGATATAACCATTGGCGTCAGGGTAATTCCAGGCGTCAGGCATTGAGAAACTCCTTATTTTCCCGGCGGTATCAATAAGGAACCCCGAGTTTTGATATCCCCAGGCATGGTTGATGTAATGATACTGGAAAATGACCTTCGGATGACGGTCATTGATCTCCTCACACCCCGCGAGGAGCAACAGCATTAAGAAAACGGATAGTCTTATGGTAATTTTTACCGGCGATGTCAATGATCTCATATCCAGTGCAGATTTATGTTTCCAGGCACAAATTTTATGCCACTTTCAACCGGAGATCTTTCGCTATGCTTTTCCCTGCTCCAGTTACAGTCTCATAACGGTTACTCTTTTTGTCTCCCCTTCTGATAAAATGGGATTGTTGATTTTATCACCCTGCATGGATTGCCTGCGGCGAATACATCCGACGGGATATCCCTGGTGACAACGCTGCCGGCTCCAATTACGCTTCGATCTCCGATATTCACTCCCGGACAGATGATCGCTCCGCCACCTACCCATACATCCTCGCCTATGGCCACCGGCTTTGCATACTCAAGTCCCCTGGCTCTCTCTCTGTGGTCCATCGGATGCGTGGCAGTATAAATCTGTACCCCGGGCCCAAAAAGAGTCCGACTACCTATCGTGACCTGCATAACATCAAGCACTATGCAGCTGAAATTGAAAAAGACCTTCTCACCGGTCTTGATATTGTAACCGTAATCGCAATAGAATGGGGGCTGAAGCCATAAGCCATCTCCCGCACCGGGGATTAGCTGACTCAGGATCCGTTTCCTTTCCTCTTCCTGATCCTCCCCGGTCTCATTGAGGGCTTTCAGAAGGAACCTGGCCTGCAACCGCTCTTCCGCCAGAATTTTGTCAGTTGCATCATACAACTCCCCTGCGAGCATCTTCTCTTTTTCTGATCTCATTTTACCGACGGTTGATCATACTTAATCCTGCAAATGCTCATAGATTCGGACATAATCTATATCATGATATTGTGGGAAAACAGTTGTGGAGTCCGGATTTCCGGGCCACCTTCCACCTACTGCAGTGTTAAGGATCAAATAGTGAGGCGTATGAGGAATGCCGGAGGTTGTGGAGTGAATTAACCGGTCATCAATATACCATCGCATAGAGTCAGGCTCCCACTCAAGCACATACACATGGAAGCCGGCAGTATAATCCTCACTGCTGCGCCATGTGCCGGAACTTGATTTCTTCTGGCCATCAAATGTATAGTAATGCAGTGTGCCGTAAAGTACACCGGTCTCATGCCCCAGAAACTCCATGATATCAATCTCACTGTACCATGGGCGCTCCTCAGGTATCATCGACTCCTTGCCGTTGGCCACAGCCTCTGCCATGATGTACTCCATCTGCCAGTTGCGATTCTGAGGATATAACCAGTGGGCAGGCCACATTCCCTGTCCACCGGGAAGCTTTGCGCGGATCTCAAACCGACCGTAAACAGGGGCACACTTACCTTTTGTGTCCAGCCTGCCACTGGTGTATTCCTGTGATCCATACTTTCTTTTACTGCTCCTGATCCTGAGCATCCCGTGCTCAACGAATACCTCATCCGGGATATAATATTGAAGCTCATTGTGCTTGCTTGTCTCCCTCATTAGTACGTTCCACTTTGTTGTGTCAAGCCGATTGCCGTCAAAGTCGTCGTACCAAACCAGCTTCCATTTCTGCTCCTGTCCGGGATTGCTAAAGGACATGAAAAGTGGGAGGGATAATAATAGAATCAACAATGAGGTGATTGTGAGCCGGGTTTTCATTTTTGCCTGGATTATATTATACGCTGAAGTTGGCTATGCCTTCTTCATCAAAATTACAGTTAATCCATTCATTATCAAGATCAGCTCCGCATTTCCTGTAGAAGGCTATGGCCGGTTCATTCCAGTTAAGCACCTGCCATCTTACACGCTTACAGCCCTCAGCACGGGCAACCCCGAATACCTCTCTTAAAAGGGCTGAGCCGATCCTGTGCTGCCGGAACGACTCCTTCACGTAAATGTCTTCAAGGTATAGTGATTTGCCCACCCACGTGAAATAGGCCGTGAAGAAAAGCGCCATGCCAATTATCTCCTTCTCCTCCTTCTCCTCCGTCTCTGCCACGAAACACCGGAACAGATCCTGCTCATGCCTCATCTGCTCAACACTGTTTGTAACCTTCCCTGGAGCCTTTTCGTATCCGGCAAGCTCCCTGATCAGTGATAATATTGCCGGGAAATCAGCCTCGGTGGCGGCTCTGATGATAAATTCCATTGTATGATGGGGGTACCGGTCTTTTGTCCTTGGGGATTTCTGTTCTTTTCCCTAGTAATCAAGGGTAATGATCCTGCCCTTTGTGAAGTTGAAGAACTTGTCTTTTTGCGCAACCTGAACACCATCCATCAGGTCATCAGCCGTATAACCGGCTATCTGGAGGCAGGTGGGACATGCGTAGACACCTACCTTCATCTCAACAAGTTTGCGGATATAGGTGTGCGCAGATTCAAAATCTGCAAAGGTGATGTCTTCAGCACCTTTCACCAGGAGATGAACGGAGTGAATGTCCATATAGACAAGCACATCCTTGTCAGTCGCCATCATGGTAGCCATTTTCAACGGCATCAATACCTTGTGAGGATCGTCGTAACATTCCGTTATGTGGATGAATACACCATCCCTGGCTGCCTCTGATGTGGCATTGGATGCTGCGGGTTGATCAGCGGGTCTGTTGCAGGAACTTAGTAAAAGTCCCAGGAGAAGCAGAAGTCCTGTTTTTTTCATGATAGCTGTGGTTACATTGAATTGTTAAATGTTTGTGATGAATTATAAAATTAGGTAATTAGTTTAACAATGTCTTCACAATCATGGTATTTATTGGGTGGTGTGTGGTTGGGTTTATTAATTAACTTTTGTTGATTTCAGCCATGACCAGTGATACCTGACCTGATCAGACCGGGCAATTTCAATTTCGCGCTTCAGCGCCAACCGAAAAGAATGGTTGGGCGGGTTAAAAACTTTTCATCATAGGGTCAATCTTGTCAAACAGCTCACCAACCCCCAGGTAGTATTATCTCAAGTCAAAGCGATCAAGATTCATTACTTTGCTCCATGCTGCAATAAAATCCCTGACAAATTTCTCCTGTGCATCCTCGCTTCCGTATACTTCGGCCAGTGCCCTGAGCTCGGAGTTTGATCCGAAGACCAGATCTGCCCGGGTCCCGGTCCATCTTAGTTCTCCGGATTTGCGATCACGTCCGGCAAATGTCTCTTTGTCCTCCGTTGCCGGCATCCAAACTGTATTCATGTCAAGCAGGTTTACAAAGAAATCGTTGGTAAGAACTTCGGGACGTTTCGTGAAAACTCCCTGCTTAGAGTTATCAAAATTTGTGTTTAACACTCGCATTCCTCCGACAAGGACTGTCATTTCAGGAGCAGACAGTGTCAGTAGCTGGGCCCTGTCAACCAACAGTTCTTCAGTGGAGATGGTGTATCTCGATTTCAAATAGTTACGGAAGCCATCAGCTGCCGGTTCAAGTACAGCCATGGAAGCCGCATCTGTTTGTTCCGGCGATGCATCCATACGCCCCGGTGTAAAAGGCACGATTATATCGTAACCTGCATCTTTTGAGGCTTTTTCGATACCTGCACAGCCTGCCAATACAATGAGGTCGGCAAGAGAAACCCTTTTGCCGGCTGATTGTGTGCTGGCGAATTCTTTTTGGATGCTTTCCAGCGTTCCAAGAACTTTCGTCAGCTGAGGAGGGTTGTTAACCACCCAGTCTTTTTGTGGAGCAAGACGAATGCGGGCACCGTTTCCGCCACCACGTTTATCTGATCCGCGGAAAGTAGAGGCAGAAGCCCAGGCTGTTGATACCAGTTGAGAAACGGACAGCCCGGATTGTAATACCCTGGCTTTTAAATCCGCAATGTCTTTCTCATTAATCAGCTCATGATCAACGGCCGGAATCGGATCCTGCCAGATCAGTTCTTCGCTGGGTACTTCGGGACCCAGATAACGGGTGCGTGGACCCATATCACGATGCGTCAGCTTAAACCATGCGCGGGCAAAGGCATCTGCAAATTCAAGCGGATGTTCATAGAAGCGCCTCGAAATTTTCTCATAAGCCGGATCCAGACGTAAGGAAAGGTCTGTAGTAAGCATGGTTGGTGCATGCTTCCTGGACGGGTCGTGAGCATCAGGCATGGCCAAATCGGCATTTTTTGCTACCCACTGATGAGCGCCTGCCGGACTTTTTGTTAGCTCCCACTCATATTTAAAGAGGTTTTCGAAGAAGTAATAGCTCCATTTGGCCGGAGTCTGTGTCCACGTAACCTCCAGGCCGCTGGTGATTGTATCGCCGCCTTTCCCGGTGCCAAAACCGCTTTTCCATCCCAACCCCTGTTCTTCCATTCCTGCAGCCTCAGGCTCCGGTCCTACAAGCCCCGTATCTCCGGCCCCATGGGTTTTGCCGAATGTATGTCCGCCGGCAATCAGTGCCACGGTTTCTTCATCATCCATCGCCATACGGGCAAAGGTTTCCCGGATATCACGTGCGGCTGCCACAGGGTCAGGATTTCCGTCAGGTCCCTCGGGATTTACGTAGATCAATCCCATCTGAACAGCGGCAAGTGGGTTTTCCAGCTTACGGGAATGTATATCTCCGTCAGCATCATCGTCGGAAACAAGTACGCCACCTTCTTTGTCTACACCTTCCGATCCTTTTGCATAACGTACATCTCCGCCAAGCCACTTGGTTTCAGCTCCCCAGTAAATATCCTCTTCAGGCTCCCAGACATCCGCCCGCCCACCGGCAAATCCGAAGGTTTTTAATCCCATGGATTCCAGAGCGACATTGCCAGCCAGAATCATCAAGTCGGCCCAGGATATTTTCCGTCCATACTTTTGCTTGATCGGCCAGAGCAGTCTTCTTGCCTTGTCGAGGTTTACGTTATCAGGCCAGCTGTTAAGCGGCGCAAATCGTTGCTGTCCGCTTCCTGCACCTCCCCGGCCGTCTCCTGTACGGTATGTGCCGGCACTGTGCCAGGCCATCCGGATGAAGAACGGTCCGTAGTGACCGAAATCGGCAGGCCACCAATCCTGAGAGTCAGTCATAAGCAGGTGCAGATCTTTTTTTAAAGCTCCCAGATCGAGACTCTTAAATTCTTCAGCATAATTGAAATCATCACCCATCGGGTTTGATGCGGAAGAGTGTTGCCGCAGTATATTCAATTTTAACTGATTAGGCCACCATTCGCGGTTTTTTGTTCCACTTGTACCTACACTGTGCTTTTGGGTTGCACCGGTGACAGGACACTTGCTGACATTATCTGAGTTACTTTCCATTTTTATATCTTTTTGTTTATATGCAGATTTTTTTTCTTCTGAGAATTGTATTTAAATATTTTTGTCATTCAAAAATTTGCCTATGATTTGAAGTTTTACATCTTCAATTTCAAAATAAGGTATCTTCTTTTTCTTAAAATATCTCTCTACCATTTCATTTAGCTCAGTATCAACAAAATCCTCAATTCGATCGGATTCAGAGCAATATAAATGATGATGTCTTTCCATTACGGCATCATATCTCATAACATCCTTTTCTGTCTTTACTTTTATTATGAGTTCATTAGCAACTAAAGCATCAAGAACTTTGTAAACTGTTGCTGTTGCAATGTTTGGATGGTAATTATGGATATAGGCAATGATGTTATCAGCAGTAGGATGATTATTGAGTTTAATAATAGCCTCCAGAATAGCAATCCTCTGAGGAGTAACTTTTAGTCCTTTTTCAATCAGCTTATTTCTTATTTCAGCTATTTTCATTACTTATAATTATCTGATAAGAATGATTCTCTTATAATAGTTAGCAAACATAAGATATTTTCCTAAGAGAGTCAAGTTTATACCAGAAAATTTTTCATCTTATGTGGAATGTAAGATGGCACTTGCGAGAGCAGGTGTTTATGCCTGGCGGCACTAGTTGCCTGAGGTTTTCATGGTTTAATGCTCGGCGAAATAAGTCTGTTTCTCCGCCAGCGGGCAGACAGTGGCACTCCCAGCTACGCATCAGGACCAATCTGTTGCAGGCAGTCCAGTTACTGATTGCTCTTTTCTACTCTTTCTGAATTATAGCCCTCCTGAAACCCTTCCTTAAAGACCTTGACATTACTGTCCCAGTTCCAGAACAGATTGATCAGAATCATTATGATAACCCCAATAAAGAAGAAAAGGAGATCTCTTTTAGTGATTTTGTTTTTCATTTGATTTGGTTTAAGTTACAAATTGTGCAATTTTTATGGTAGCTCTTATCCTTTTGCAGATGTCATAATGAATTCCAATGCTAAAATCATCAATGTACATTTCATGCGGTCTTGCGCTTTGGTGGACAGCCATGCGGGTGATCAGATCAGGAAACGAATTTAATCCGATGACACCTGAAGGTCGCGTGTTAGGTTTTATAATTGCTGTTTTCGGATATAGCATTTTCGGCTGCGTAACTGCTACTTTCCACGTATTTCATCGGTCGTGACGCCGAAGATAAAGATGCCCCGAATGCCGGGTCCAAGGAAATTGAAGAACTGAAATCAGAAGTAATGGCACTTCGAAAAGCCATCGAAAACCAGACAAAGAATTAAGTGTTCTCTAGTCTCGTGGCGTTGATTATCTATTAAACATTATGGAGCTATTCCTTTTTCTCCCTCTTTCTCAGATAGAAAAACAACAGGTAGAATAGAAATAGGGAGAAAATATTTATTACAAGAATGGCGATAAATCCACTACCATACACAAATATTACTGATAACAGGAGAAAAATAGTGTTTGCAATCAATGCCCTGAAGAATGCTCTTAACCGAAATAAATCAAGGCCTTCAGTTTCATTTCTTTCTTTCGTGAACACAATCAGAGCCAGGCCACTTATGAGTAGTAACAAGGTAAGCTCATCCAGGAAATTTGTTTTGAAGGATGTAAAATATTTTGTAGCAAGGAATGAGGAATAGATGGCAAATACCGATATCTTAAGCTTATAATCGAAGAAAATATAAATGACTGCCGAAATGGTTCCTGCAAAAGCAAGTACCATTCCGGCAATCTTCAAGCGATATGGTAACAGTCTAGTTTTCAGCACTGGTATAAATAGGGAACGTAACTTCTGTTTGATCGGCGAACGATACTTTAACACCCACTAGTCCGAATTTATGATTTGCGACAAAGGTGAATTTATCAACACCACCGCTTTTCAGTCCAATCGGCTCCATTTCAACCTGGATGGTTTTGATGAGGAAAAATCCATACGAGTAATCATCAACCCCGGTTTTGCTTACAACGGTCCTTTCCTTTCCTGTACTACCAATCGGGTAGGTGTCGCCAACCGATGAATCATACTTGACCAGAACACCGGCACCGGGTCCTGTCAGGCTTCTGATGCCTTCTTTGGTTTGTTGAATTTCCATACCGGTAATTGAAACCTCGTCACCAGTAATAGTCACACCGGGGAAATTAGCCACCAGATTTTTTAATAGCGCATTGGTAACGGTAGCTGAGGCAGAGTAAGTAGAAATGCCACCTTCAAGATTGGTGACAATGGCATTAGCATTACTTACCCCTGCAATTGTTACCGAGCTCGATGATACGGTAACTCCAACCTCTCCCATTGGAGACTGATCGCCACTTAATTTTGTATCACTTTCCTTTTCACAGGAATAGCATAATAGCACGAGTGACATGCTGACTAAAAGAGTTGAAAAATTCTTCATAAGAGCGTTTTTTGGGGTTGTATAAAATTTTTAGTTTTGGGTTGATTAAAAATGGGGTGGTAACTATTTACAGGCCTGTTTGAATATTAACAATGTTACGAAGAGTTTTTTGAATTTCCGAGAAGGATTTGTTTTTTTTACTTTGTTTCAATCTATCAGTATGCCTTCTTAATTTTAATAATTGATGTAATGATTAAAACCTGGTCAGATAGACAGTTTGATTGACCTGGTAATATCTTTATATTTGCGCAAATGTGCATAGATGTTTGAATCTTTAAGACCGGCGAAAAGTACTTGTTTATGGCCTCAATAAGCTTTTTATCTTTTATGGATATCTTCCTGGATTTCACTCATATTTTTCTCGTTCTTTTCATTTTGTTCGGGTGGCTTTACCCACGCTTCAGGGAGGTGCACCTTGTTGTTTTATTGCTCACCGGTTTCTCCTGGCTGCTTTTCAGCAAGGGCAATTCCTTTGGTAATTGCATATTAACTGACTGGCACTGGCATATCCTCAGACAGCTTGGAAAAATAAACCTTCCGGAAACTTACTCCCAGTATATATTTGAACGAATGACAGGAATGTATGTTCAGAAAACTACGGCACTGACCATCACCCGTTCTTTCTGGCTATTGTCTTTGATATTGTCTTCAGTACTGGTCTTCAGAAAATATTTCTGCGGACGCAGACTAGAAGTCACTGATTAATATCAAAGTATTTCTTTTTGTTTTTTGATTGAGATCTTTTTGGATTTCTACATCCAGGTCTTCGGGAATAAGCTGATGTTCGGCTTAGTCTAAAATGGTCCAGGAGCCATCTTGTTTAGCCCTTTGCTGTTATACCTCCATTTAGTGGCTGTTCAACAAATAGCCTAAGGCTTTTGCGGCTGCCTATTATTCCAAATCAGTAACAGACCCCTCTGTATCCCTCAGGCTGGAACACTGCTTAACGTCATATGATTCGGCTATTATTCAATGATTATGTCATATTTGGTTAATAGTCCTGAAAGACCGTTTGATGAAAACTTTGTCTTTTTGAGTCTGTTTTTGTCCGGATCCAATGAATAATTATAAGAAGTCAGGAAATCTACTTTCTCCAAATTGGCACTTTCAAATATGGCACCACTTAAATCACAGTTTAAGAAGGACGAATTTGTCAGATCGCACTCTGAGAAATCAACTTCAGTCAATCTGGAGTCTTTAAATATGGTTTTTATAATTTTTGCTTTATAGAATGACGAATGATCCAGGGTGCAATTATCAAATTTGAGCGTTAATGCAAACTTGTTACAATCTTCAAAATGAAGCCCCAGCATTTTACAATTTTGGAACTTTGTGTCTCGTAAAGTAGTTTTTATCAATTTGACCAGGCTTAAATTGCAGTAATTGAATTCACAATCAGTGAAAACAAAGTCGGAGAGATTACATTCTGAAAAGTCACAGTTTAAAAACTGGCAACCTTCGTACTCTCCTTTTTTCAGATGGTTCACTTTAAAATCCCTGCTCTCAAACTTTTGATCTGCGAAATATATCTGTTCCATGTTATTGCATGTACTGACCGGTTGTGTGTTCGTGCTTTCATTTTCTCAAAAATGCAATTCTGGGATAATAGAATGTTTTTTTACCATTCTTGAGCAGGTATGAGTTAATCAAAATAAGCGATAAATTATATATGTACATCACTCCGGAAAGAATTAAGTTCAATACGAGTGGTTTACTGATCATTACAGCATTAAGGTTTTCATTAGAGTTCATACCATGAACCATATAAAAAACAACTGCTATAAAACCAACAAAAAGCAATATTGACCATGTGATTTGAAAATTCAAAAGGTCTTTTGCAGTTTCGTTAATATCTCTAATCTTGTCTTTCTTAGAAACCCAGATTATCAATGGGATTAAAATTCCTAAAAGAGGGAAAAAGATGAAGCCTAGAGCCGACAAATTTAAACCTATTAAAAATCCGATATCCTCTTTCACAACCCAATCACTAATTTCATCAGGAGAAACATCTAAGCTAAATGCAAGTCTTTTTAGAGAATCTCCCCTTGGCTCTGTCTCACCATTTTCTATTCTTTGGATTGTACGTAAACTTAATCCGGTCTTTTCAGAAAGTTCTTCTTGAGAAATGCCCTTTCTGTTTCTTAAGACTTTAATTCTTTGGGCTAATTCCTTGTTCTTCATTTTTTTGGTTTCTAAAATTCAGAACTAAAGTATGATATTAATCAAATACTCCTTGCGTCATCTTTAAGTCATCTTTACGTCATTCATGTCGCAGAAGGCATTGTGATTGGTTAAGCAAGACACACAACCTTCGGCGTAACCGAGGCGCGGAGCGGATGAACTCATTAAGCCACAAACCATCAGGGTGAGTGGGCGAATAATGTGCAGTTGGTCAGCCAGCCGTCTGCCGGTGGCGCATCGCGCCCCGTATCGAACGCAGTGAGGTCGGGGTGTTTTTGCACTCGTAGTGCGGTGTAAAGTTATGCGATTAGTAGTTTATTCTCGCGTTGGCAAAAAACCGTGATCCGCCAGCTGGCGGAAGTCCCCGGCGGGAGCCGGGGCAGGCCGTACCGCTGACCACTATAGCCTGTAGATTCTCGCGCTACGGAGCGCCAATGACATATACCGACTTGTTAGGTTTAGGGCTTTTTCACCTCGCGTATTTTCAATTAAACAATTAACCGCTGTTCATTACAACCCGCTGAAGGCTCTTCACGCATTGGCATCACCATGTTTTCTTGCAGAGTACCACCCCATGCGTGATGTGCCTGAAAGCCAATATTGACAGAACTATTCAACCTCTTAGGCTATACAGGACCTGATTTAAAACTTAATACTATAACTGATTGATGGGATGATCGGGAAATAGCTTCGCTGCTTCAAGGCATACCTTTGAGTGCCCGGGATTTCGTGATGATGCGAATCATACTCAGCTGTTCTTTCAATAAAATAATAATACGGGTTCTGCCGGTTATAAAGATTGTAAATGTTAAAACTAAGTGTACGCTCACCCCACCTGACCTCTTTGTAGAAATTTATTCCCACGTCAAGCTTATGGTATGCCCTCATTCTCGATGAGTTCAGGTCACCGTAGATCAGGCCATAGTCCTGGTAACTACCCTCCGAGTTAAGATTGTCATTGGGACTGGTAATCATTCTGTATCTTCCCGTGGCCAGAGTATAGGGATTACCCGTACCATAAACCCATGTGGCTGATAATTGAATATTGCTTCTTATCCTCTGGAGATACACAATACTGATATCGTGGTTCCTGTCATACTTAAAAGGAAACTCCTTCCCTGAATTAATATTATCAAACTGACGTGTGGTCTTTGAGTAAGTGTAGGCGATCCAGCCAGTCACCGGCCCTGCTTTTTTCTGCAGGAGGACCTCTATTCCGTATGATTTTCCGGTTCCGTTTGTCTCAACCTGTGATTGCCAGTCGATCGATGAGGAGAGAGCCGATATACCTTCCTTGTAGGTAATAAGGTTATTCATCGTTTTATGATAACCCTCCAGGCTTGCATCAAACAGCCCATCACCGAAGGTTCTTTCAATTCCGACAGCATACTGCATGGCTTTCGACGGCGCAATCAGGTCAGTTACCGGGACCCAGGTATCATTTTGCATGTTTGGTCCTGAACCTGTTAGCAGGTGCACATATTGTGTCATGGTTGAAAATGATGCTTTCACGAATGTGCCGCTTCCAAGTCTGAGGCTTGTAAGCACCCGTGGCTCGGCCGATGAATAATTCCTTCCCGATGTCCGGTAGTTGGAAAACCTTAATCCAATATCTGTAAAGAACCTGCCACCTGCGGAGATTTCATTCTCAAAATAGACGCCAGTTTCAAACCCATGCTGTTTACTGCTTCCCATGACCGACTTCGTTTCTTCAAAGTCGCCTGTGGTTTGTAACGTCATTGTATTGGGATTGAAAAAATGCCAGATACCCGTTCCCCCATATTTAATTGAATAGAAACGATTGACATAATAGTCAAAGTCTATCTTTGCGGCAACATCAACTATACCTGAAAAATACCTGTATGACGACTCTTCTTTAAGGTCATCAGCCTTCATAGTGTAGTTAAACTCATTATTCAGGCGATACTTTGTGGAATAGACAGTGAGGTTGCTGAACAACCTGTCTCCGTAGACATGGTTCCACCTGAATGACCCGAGAATATTTCCCCACTGGAGGGCCATCTTGCTTACTTCATCACCTGTCTTATTCCTGGTGGTTATTTTATCATCGCCGGAATAGATGCTGAGATAGATCCTGTCGTCAGGTGAAAAACAATGATTCAGCTTTACATTGAAATCATAGAATGTATAGCCGACAGATACCCCGCTGCTTGAAAAATAGGTGAGCGGCCTGGTTATAAGATCATACATGAGCCTCCGTATGGATATCAGGTATGATGTTGTATCTTTTTTTATCGGGCCTTCAATCATGTATTTTGCAGCAATCATTCCTATCATGAAATTTCCATGCTGCTCCTTCATGTTCCCCTCTTTCATTCTGATATCCAGAACAGACGATAAGCGGCTTCCATACCTTGCCGGGAAGCCTCCTTTTATCAGTTTCATACTGTTTATGGCATCTGAATTAAAGGTAGAAACAAAGCCTCCCAGATGGTTGACATAGTAAACCGGTACATCATCGATGATCATCAGGTTCTGGTCAGGACTGCCTCCTCTGACATAGAGGCCGCTTGAGGCCTCATTGCCTGACTGAATCCCGGGCATCAGCTGAAGTGTCTTAAGGATATCGGATTCTCCTCCCAGGGCGGGCAGTACAGTGACTTTCGATACAGGAACCGAAATTGTGCTCATCTCTTTTTCCCTGTCATATGTGAGAAGACGGGGAGCTTTGACCGTGACCTCCTCAATAACAATATCGGATATGAGTTCAAAATCAATTTTCGGATTTGCGCCCGGAAGAATCTTTATAGTATCCTGTATGTAACCCACAAATGATGCCTGGAGCCGTATTGTATCTGTTGCAGGTATACGCTTCATCGCATAATAGCCATACCCGTTGGTGATGGCATATGAACCGTCATCAATGCATACAACAGTAGCACCGATCAGTTTTTCTCCTGTCTCAGCATCAGTGATAAATCCGCTGATGGTTACCTGCTGGCCTTGGCTCATGACCAGGGCAACCATAAACATAACTAATATGAATGTCAGCCTTTTCACCTGATTACAACGCTGATAGTTTTATTGTCTGACGAATAACCGGCAAATATGCCATAACCTCCTGTAATGTTGGAATACATGTGTGCCGGGTCCGGCAGCCCGGTAAAAATGTTGGATTCCAGGCTGTACTGGTAGATTATCTGCTTCCTGATATAATTGTAATATGACTCCGATATTGAGCGGAGAGAAACGAATAAAATATAACCGTATTCAGGCCCTTCCCCGATCAGAGGCATTTCACCTGTCTGTATCCAGTAATTTGCTTTAATGCTTGTCTGTTCCCCGTCAAACAGTTCATCAGTAAAAACAATTGATTCAGCATAATAATCCAGCAGGCCGGTTGAAACCAGAACGGGGTCTGTACTGTACTTAAAATCAACATTATGACGATAATTAAAGCCAGCTACATAGTAATCTGCAACAATAGAAAGCTCATAAAAATCGCGACCGGATTTATCTGTAAATCCCACCTCCAATTGCATTACAGGATAATTGTTATCATTCATCATAACAGAGTCTCTGTGAACATATGATTCTATCAGGGTCTTTCCGGGAATGCTGTCTTCAGATGACACATCGCCCATCCACGGTGCACTGACCAGCAATGAGTATTTTTCTTTTTGCAGGGCTACTACATCTGAATAGTAGTAGCCGTTATTGAAAATGAGGGTGTCAATTTCTTCATCATTGCAGTAAAGTCTAATCAATCCGTCCTCAACAACAGGTGTTGAGTAATCGAATGATGACGCGTTTTTGCTCAGATGAACCTTGATCCTTTGCCCGTCAGTGAAGAGGCTGTTGACTACAAGGTTGGGTTCATGTGCAGGGATATCTATCTCAATGATTTTTGTACAAGTAGCACAACAAACCAGTATAACCGGATATAAAAGTATGGCCGTGGACTTCTTCATTAGAAATGATAATTCACTTTATATGAGAACACATAATTCTTACTATTGACGAAATCTATATTGGAGTATCTCATATATAGATCGACACTGAATTTCCGGGATTTTGAATACAGTGAAATGCCAGGGTCCAGAGAAATGCCAAATCTACTTTCCCTTAATTCCGGAAGCCACTGATTCTCCTCCCAATATCTTTCTCTTTTAAGACTCTAAAACTGCGTATCCATTTTGGATCTATTTTTTCTAAGTGTAATGCTATCTAGGTTTATTTGAGCTTTAGCATTTTTAGTAATTTATAATACAGTGTAAATTTTTCAATATTACCCTTAAGAAGTTCAGGGTTCTGCCTCAGAATTTTGGAATAGTACCACAAACTTTTATCAGGAAAATTACTGGAGGAAACTGAGTGCCACAACTTCTTTTTCCAATCAAGTTCTTCTAAGTCATAGGATTTGGTTTTAGAATAGTCAATATCAACAACTCTTAACTTGCCTGTTTCAATTTCTGGATTTGGATTCTTAAGTACTATTAGACCTACCCAAAAACCACCATCGTACATAACTTTAACTATGAGATTGCCTTTTACATAATCTGTATGGTATTCCCTTACATAAGAATAGGAGAATGGCCCCTTAAATTCGAAGTCTGTAACGAGGAAGTCGAAGTATTTATCAATGCCTAGGTTCATATTTTTTTTATGTGGTAGATTAACAATAAATTGCACCTTACGTTCGGCGGTATGTGGCGTAGGTCCGCCAGCTGGCGGACAGTGGCGCGCTGTGCCCCGTACCGAAACGCAGTGAGGTCGGGGTGTTTTTGCACTCGTGCTGCGGTGCAGGATTAAGCGGTTAGTAGTATATTCTCGCGTTGGCAAAAACCGTGACACCAGGAGGGAGTCCCCGGCGGGAGCCGGGGCGGGCCGCACCGCGCAATGGTTTTTGCCCGGCGACTTTAGCCGCTAAGCCTGGCCGATAGAGCACCAACTGGTTTTTGTGGTGCTGATCTGTCGGATTTGCGCGCAAAAACCAGCCGCGGTACGGAAAGGCAATGACATATACCGACCTG
>Ga0209467_1001325_pt1 | contig 22287 bp, 33 predicted proteins | sample Higcelwee11metaG_FD_187175 | JGI IMG/M metagenome (GOLD analysis project Ga0209467, IMG submission 187175) | Freshwater pond sediment microbial communities from the University of Edinburgh, under environmental carbon perturbations - High... | ecosystem: Environmental > Aquatic > Freshwater >... | reverse complement strand
CACTAAATATACATTTATCAAACAATCCTAATTGCATGATGTGTCCTCGCTTTCAAATATTTTTAAATCTAATCCACTTTCAATAAATTTAATTGTCAAATTGTGGTTAACTCTGTTCCCTAATTTGCAATAGATTAATTCCATTTGCTTATTATTAAAGGAAGTTTCAAAAAACGCATTAATTCCGTTTAAATGATAACACATTGATTGCTTTGTGCCGCCATTAATTGCTTCACGAGATAACCATTCCAATACTTTGCATTGTACGTCTAAGTCCGTATCGCAATCCAACAACGAAAAATATGAATTTCTAGCAGGATGAATAATCAATTCCCATCTTAAGTTAATAAACGATTTAGGAAAACAACTCCTTATTTTATCCGTCGCATTTTTAATACTTACTTCCATTTTTCTCTCCATTCTGACGGTTTAAGGTTGACCGGGAACCGTGTTAGATTAATTACATTGTTTTACCTTTCTAAATACCATAACCGGTTCTTTAAACCCTTGATAATCTTCAATTTCATCTTTCATAGTTGCGTGTTTGCCATTGTATACTCTTTTAGACTGATGAGTTATATCAAATATTTCAACAAACTCAAATCCACTGTTCTCTTTAAATAGTTTAAACCAATCATTAAATAATTTATATTTCTTACCACTTGTCATATTTTTGATATTAATCATAGCATATCCACCAACCTTTAAATAATTATAAGTATTTTGTATGGTTGGTTTAGCAAAAAACTCAATCCACAATTCATAGTTATCATAATGTTTCGTTGATTCGCTGCTGTCATCTGAATATTTTTCTAAGTTAAAATAAGGTGGACTTGTAAAAGAAACATCAAACATATTGCTTAATTCTGGTCTATAAATTTCACTGCCTTGACAATATATACCACATTTTTGTTCATTTGACACAATATTATTTTCTTTTAAAAATGAATAATATTCTTTAAGTTTTCCATATAATTCTTTATTTGGATCAAAACCACAATAATTATGACCGCTTAATAATACAGATGACATTCTACTTCCAAAACCCATACTTGTATCTAGTATATTTAATTTGTCAACATTTATATCATGATATCTAAAGTAAATATCTCTTGCATTTTTGGGACAAAAATTAGCTACTTTTTGAGCAGTTCTTCCAGCATTTCTAAAGAATGATTTTATATTCGAAACTTCACTGCCAGTATAAAATTTAGGCTTAGAGTTAGTAAATTCAACTATTTTACCAACAATATTGTCGTCTTGCAATGCTTCCATTGGAGTCATGTTCCCTCTTCCACCTTTACAATTAAAAATACACTCTTCAAAAAAATGATTTAGTAATTTATATAATTTACCGCTACCACTTTTATAGTTTTCAATATCTTTTAATAACTCCTCTGTTGAATATTTCTTAAAAATCTCGTCTCTGTGTAATTCTAAATAATTCATATTACTTTCTCCTTATTTGCGGTTGTTTATGTGTTCTTCATATACTTATTATATATCAACATATACATATTGTCAACAACTTCTTTTCATCTTTTTCATTTTCCACACAAAAATAGAGCAGCCACTTTCATGACCGCCCCGCAAACTAAACTATATTGTTTTTAATGTGATTACATTTTATACCATTATAAATTTTGTGTCAACAATTTAATAACTCTTTCTCCAGATTCTTCAGGACTACAGAATAAAAACGTCACTCCATACTTTAATTCCATTTCTTGCATTGACTTAATCAATGAATTATTATCCATAGGCTTTTTGCGTACCTTAATTTTATTTTCTTTTAAATACGCAACCACTTTTTTATTTTTTAGATATGCAAGAATATCATCTAATGGAATTTCTTTTAATTCTTTGAAATATCTTTTGTATAAATCATTGCTCAAGATATCAATATTCCTATTTACTAAAAATTTGATCGCATTTTCATCGGAATACCATTTCTTTTGTAAATCTGTAAAAACTTTTCTTACTTCTGCCATCCAAATATATTTACGTGGATTATCCCAAAATACCAAATCTTCAATTTTTCGAACATTATTCTTATTTTCCGTCAAAATGTACAGTTTGATATTATTGTTTTGTGCCAAGAGTAATTCATCACGGAATCTTTCGTGTGATTGAACCATATTCTGATAAAGTTCAGATATGTCAGCTTTACTGTCTACCCCGATATTATAACATCCTAAAAAATCCATTTTCTTCACTTCAAGATTTCTTTTCCTTTTCCGATCAAGTACATCTTGGATTTTATCGTTCATCAACACATAGTCTCCTGTCGGGAGCGGATATCTTTGCACTTCTATTCCTTGTGACTTCCAATAATTATTTTTGATTGCGTGAAGTCCAACCTTGTTTCCCATATCTTCAATCAATATCATATATGCTTACCAACAAAAAATACAGAAATCTTTTTCAAGACCAAATTTTTCACAATCTTTTAAAATGTATTTAATTGACTGAATAAAAAATCTTCCTGTATATTCTTCATTTCTCCATTCTCTTAAAACGAATAAATCTCCAATCTTAAAATCTCTATCATTTTTTCTCAATTCAAATCTTTTTCCATTTAGAGTAACATCTTCAAAATATTCTGGCAATATTTTAAGACTATGTTTTATATTTCCTTTTTCTATCTCTGTTTCTAATAATATATTATCCATATATACCTTAATTCCTTTCTATTTGCCTTAAATAACCAACCTAAATACATTTAACGGTAAAATGTTCGTCTTGTGTAAATAGGTAGCTATATAAGGCTTTAAATTAATCAAACTACAATCTTAATTAAATGGTAAATCTTCATTTATTCCTTCAGGCAAATTCATAAATCCATCATTTCCACTCGCCTGCTGATTTGGTACATTATCGGAATCAGAACGTTTGGTTTCCAGAAAGTCAATTTCTTCAACTACAATATCCGTAGTAAAAACGTCTTTACCGTCTTTGTCGGTATATTTTCCGCTTTGCAATCTTCCAACAATACCAATTTTAGTTCCCTTGCTTGTGTATTTCTCAATTAATTCTCCGACCTTACCAAATGCCACGCAATTAATAAAGTCAGCCTGCTGTTCTCCATCTTTTTTAAATTTACGATCAACTGCTAATGTACATCTTGCTACACACGTGCTATTTTCATTTTGCATATATCTTACGTCAGGATCCTTACACCATCTACCAATTAAATTTACTTTGTTCATTTTTACTTACCTGCTTTCTTTTTAAAAATACCTTTAATTTTTGATCCGATACTTTCCGCACTTTTTTGTAATGTGCTTTTCTGAATAAAATCTTTACCACTATCTAAATGGTGGCTGTTACTTCTTTTCTTTGTTGCACATTCTTTTTTCATGTGCGGTTGTACGTGTTTCTCATAATTCTTTTCTGATAAATGTCTGTTTCTGTTCATTTTTTTAAATTCTCCTTTTCTACCACGGAAACAAATCAACGTTTATTTCCAATCCACTATCTGCAATCGTTACGCAAACAGTATTATCAACAGTTTCTCTTATTTCTTTTAATATCAATTTTTCCAACGAATTACTATCAGATAAATGCAATAAACATACATTTAGCAAAGCACTAGACATATTATGTTCAATAAATTTTTTACACGTATCTAATGACATATGACTTTTTACTATCCTATTCCGTAATGATTCATGCAGATGACCATTTAGCACCATTTCGTTTATCTTGTCCGTGTCATAATTACATTCTATCATTAAATGGTTTAGACGTAAATTTGAAAAATCATATCTGATATATTGTGTATCTGTGGCAAATAACATGGTACCGATTTCATCATGCCTGATTAAAAATCCAAACGGTTCAGCACAATCATGTTCTACACGGAATGGAGTAATATTAAAACCGCCAAATTGATACCAATAACCACCTTTATATGCGGGAATGGAAAGATTTAATTTTTCTATTGTTCCTGCCGATGCAATAATCGGAATACCTGCTTTTGCATATTCATGGATATGCTTAGAATGATCAGCGTGCGCATGACTTAGAACTACACATTTAATCTTACTTATATCAAAATCTAAAAACTTTTTGACTTCTAAAAATGGTATTCCTGCTTCTAGAATTATTACTTCTTCATCATTTTGCAAGATGTAACAATTTGTTTTTGAACCACTTGCTAAAACTGTAAATTTTATTTAAACCACCTTCTTTCTGTGCAGGACCTGTTATTTTTATTTCTTAATGTCAATTCTGATAATTGAACCGCATTGGTAAACCTGCATAGATTTATCGGCACTTACAACCTTATTTGTTATTCCGCTTTCAATAACACTAATTGATTTTTCAATCCATTCCATTTGCTCTTTACTCATTCTCAACTCTCTTTCTGCCAACCTTCGTCGACCACTTCACTGTCTACAGTTTCAATAACTTCTTTTTCCTTTTCCGAGATAGGTTCATCAATCACAAATTCTTCGCTATTTGCATTTTCTTCAATCTCTGCCATGGATTCAATTTCCATATAACGGTTTTCTGCTTGCTTCATGTAAATAAAATCTTCATCGACTTTTTCAGGATCAATTTCGATATGTTTTTCCCCATACACATATCTTTCTAAAGTCTTTTTATACATTTCATCTTTCCAACCATCTGTTTCAATGTCAACCTGTTTACCGTTTTCATATCCCTTTGCTTTACCGCCCCAAAATTCAGCAGCAGCATATTTCGGTTTACGTTTCAAAATCCCTGCCATATCTAAAATAATTAATTTATTCATGGTGGGATCATCACAAACAATATAGCCAAATCCACCAACACAATCTCCACGGTCAAAAGGATCCACGATTTCAAACTCATAATTTTCAACATCGTTACTTGCTGATTTTTTAATTGGTTTGAAAATATCGTTTTTATACACCAACTCCGTAATAACGTTTTTATGTGGATGAAGTGCATACTTGTCGGCTACGTACTTGATACCGTTGTACCCTTTGATGAATGTAACGGAATAATGCTTACCATCTTTTTGTTTGTATGGAATAGCCACTAAATGGTTTGTCTGCATCATATCAAGGCCCATCTTTGAATAATGTTTTACATCAAGTGCTAATTGCCCCAAATCAACTGTATTCCATGTGATAGGCAAATCATTTTTATAACTTGCCTGCGTGCATTTTGAATTTTTTGCAATTCTGTTTTCATCTGCCACTTTCAACGCACGATCAATTCCGATAAAATAACCCTGTATTAATTTCTTTTGATAGTCAGAAACTTCGTTGATTCCTGATACTTGATTGCCAAATTCACGAATAACAAATGATTGGAATTTTTCAGATTCTGTTAATTGCGTTTGTTGTTGTTCTACTACTTCGTTTTTTGCCATTTTACACCTCTTTCTTTTATGCTGGTTTAAAATATTTTTTAATAATATCTGCGATTGCATTATGGCCGTGATATTCTGCGCAATCAAGCATAATCTTCTTGTCTTTCTTGTTATATTTCAAGCAAGCATTTGATTTATTTTCATAGCAACTCATTTCATTCGCAAGTTGCATTATTGAATTACTGAATTCAAAATAAATATCTCCTGCATCATTCAAATTAATTCTACCGCCTTTTTCGATTACGTTTACAATTCTTTCTATGTATTTTTCATCCAAATCTCCATAATAAAAAGGTCTTTCGTTATCATTATAGCGTTTATGCTTTTCCAATTCTTCAACCATACTACGTGCGTTTTCAATAAAATCTCCATTGACTTCACTTATTGATTGCACGTATGAATGATGATATTGCGAAATAATCAATACATATTTAACCATCCTTTACACCTCTTTCACTTCTAACACTTCATTATCTGCAACACTTAACGTAATCAACTGACAATCCATATCAGGTACATTAAAACTATTGATTCTTTCTGCATTATCTAAAAATACAGGTACGCTACAATCATAAATTTTTTGTAATGCATTGATAATATCTAGCTCTGCTAAAATCTTATGGCCCGAATTCAATGCAGTAGTATAAGATTTTCCTTTAACCATAGGCTCACAAACTTCATTGTAACCACCGTTAATCTGTCTTTCAAACAATTTCCATTTAACAACTTTGAAATGCTCGTTGATTTTATCGGAAAGAAGATTCACTTTTGCTTTGTTAAATTCTTCCAATAAAAAGATTTCCTTTTCCGTAGTTGCAATTGATTGGCCGATACTTCGTTGTTCTTCTTTTAATTCTTCAACTCGCAGCCTTGCGTTTTCAATTTCTTTTTTACCGTTTAATGTACGGTTGCACTCGTCAATTTGCTTCTGGATAACTTTCTTTTGTTCAGCAGCCTGATTTTTCAGCAATCCAACATCTTTAACAGATTCTTCGGAAATGGAAAGGTCTTTTTGTAATTGCTCAATAACTGCCAACACGTCAAGATATTCCTTACATTCCATAACGTCAAAATCTTTTTTCGGTAACTGATCAATTTTTGATTTGATTTCATCAACTTGTTTTTGACTATCGGAAACTTCTTTTTCCAAATCAGGTATAATTTTTTCTACTTCTGCAAGTTCTGTTTTTAATTCCTTAATTCTTGCTGATATAGATGCGCCCTGTTTATTTACTTCTAGCATTTTAGCGGTCTTATCTTTTTCAAAACTTTCACGCATTTCATTTTTTCTATCTGCGTCATAATCTTGACCGCAAGCAGAACAAACAGTTTTTGATTCATCAAATTGCATTTCTTTCAACGTTGTATATTGTGCTTGCAATTTTTTAAGATCGTCAGATTTGGAATTTATTGCGCTGATTAATTCCAATCTATCAGATATTTGCTTTGAATTTTTTCTTTTTATATCATCAAGATATGAAATCTTGTCACACAAACTAATTGATAATTCATTTTTATCCTTACTTGCTGCCTGCTTACCATTCATTTCAATTTCTTGCAGTTTTGATTTTTCAGCAATAATCTTGCCTTTAATATCTGCAATTTCTTGATATTTAGATACCTGATCCGCACCAACTTCTGATATTTCACTTAATTCTTTTCTAAGTCCTGCAAGTTTTATTTCCGTTTCCGTATAATCAACTTCTACAATTTTTCTGCTAACTTCATCAATTCGTGATGGAATCTCAATTTCTTTTTTCTTCCATTCAGACAATGCTTTTTTATCTCTTGCAAGAATTTCATCATAGGTATATTTTGACAATTCAATTTCAAGTCCTGCTTTTAATTTTTCATCTGCAGCAAATACCTGTTCATTGTCGATATCTGCCACCAATTCAAATAAAGTTTTTCTTCTGTCTTTACTTGGTAAATTCATAAAAGCGTTTGTATTGCTGACAAATTTAAAAATATCTTCACTTACTACTTCGTCTTTGAATTTCTTAAATTCTTTTTCACTTTTTGGAATTGTATTGACAACGTAACTATTTACATTTCCTTCAAATACAGATTCTTCACTACATCTTTTTTTAACCCAATTCTGCTTTTGCACCTTCTCAATCTCAACAGGTTTTCCGTTAATCTCCATAAATAATTTTACGGAAATGTCAATAAAATCAATTTGATTGTTTTCTTCATCCAACGGACGAACATCAAATTTTGTATTTCCTTGTGAATCTTTTCCTTCCATAACCCAATTATAAGCATCTGGAACTGTTGTTTTGCAAGTACCGTTTTTACCTATAATACTTGTCCTGTGTGTGAAGTCAATCTTTAAATATTTAATTCCCTTGAAATTTGTTATTTCCATTCCTAACAACTTCATAACTGTTCCCATTTTAATTCTCCTTTTCGTTTTTACTATTTACTAAAATAATGGTCATCTTCTACAAATAACCTAGTTCCGAAATCATGGTACTTTTCTGTTCTGAAATACAATACTTCTGTATTCGTTTGCTTTCGATATTCTTCCATAACAATTCTTATAGTGTCCTGCGTTGCTGTGATGCCTTTTGCGTACTGCGTTTCATCTAAGACGATACTTTCTATGTCTTTTCCGAATCTACCGTCTTTCAAGCGATTAAGTACTGTATCAGTTGCGAATCGCCTCCCTAGTTCGGTTTGATTACCAGCTTCGGCTTCGACCATGCGTGATATGTAGCAAATATCTATCCATTCAGAATTAGTAAATTTAACATCACTTGCGGAAACGGACATAATATAAAACATTCCAACAATAAAACCGAGTACGCAACCTAAAATAATGGAAAATAAATTGCTTTTGAAACGTCTTCTTGTTTTTACTTTTGCTGAATATAATGCCGCTTTGTTATTTCTGCATCTAATATTTGCAATTTCTACTAAATCAGTTTTTAACATTTTACACCTCTCTTCTCTTTTCTTCATTTAATAGCGTCTGCATCTTACTAATTGTTGTTGCTCTAGGTTCTGTTTTAAATCTTTTCTTTTCAATTTTGTAAATTCCTAAAATTGTCAGTCCCATAATTTCCGCTAAATCTTTTTGACTTAACTTATTCCTTGCCCGATAATCTAACATTTCCTTTGAAATATCCATGTTTTCACCACCTTTCTATATGACTATACCATACTATATATGACTATGCAATACTTATTTTAAATATTTTTAAATTATTTTTCCATTAAAAAAGACACCCGAATTTAATCGAATGTCTTTAAAAAGGAGAAAAGGAGAATGAGAAACATTATGACAACTTTAGTATATTTTATTTTTGTGTTATTGTCAATTAATTTTGTAATAAATACTTTCTTGTAATCGCTCCGCAAATTCCATCTACTTTCAAACCGTTTGCTTTTTGAAAACTTTTAACTGCTGCAAGTGTACCTTTTCCAAATTCTCCATCTACTACAATATTAAATCCTGCAAAAACTAATTCTGTTTGTAACCATTTTACATATTCGCCTGAACAACCACTTTTTAATACAATTGTCGGAACAGGGTAAAGATTTGTTTTCTTTTCCGTTTCCGTAGTAATTGCTTTTACTTTGAATATATCCATAGTTGCACCATTTACTAACATATTTAAATCTAATGCGCCTGTATAACCTGTTATCCTTCCATTAGATGTATATTGCCACATGTCACAATCAAAGTCTGGTTTAGTGTGTGGTACACCGTCATTCATGCCATACCTAGGTATCCAAACAAAATTAAATTCTGAAACATTAAGATTAAATGATTTGTATAAATGATTAGCCACATACAACCCAATTGGCTTATCTGTTAATTTTTTCAATTGTTTTACAAATGCAGAAATTCCTGATCGCATATCAGCCATTGTTTTTTCTTCCACATCTAGAACGTAAAATGATGGGTTTTGGTCTTTTGCGCGTTCGTAAAATAACTTTGCTTCTTCTTCCATTAATAGGATTGATTTTCCTCTAGTCCAAGCATACACACCATATGGAACATTGAATTGTTTCATCTTTGCGATATGGTTTTTATACTCTTTATCAATTGTCGCTTTTCCATACTGAACACGGATTATTGCCAATTCTAACTGTGGACAAAATGTTGCGTAATTAATTTTTGATGATTTTTGGTGATGTGATAAATCTACAATGTATTTACTCATTTTATTTTCCTCTCTTTTCTCTTTTAATTTAACTCTGGAAGTCCTGCGACTGATGTTAATAATGATAATACTCCTGCTAATGTTGCGGTTGATAAAACTATTTTCCAATCAACCTGTCCCATAACTGTGCTAACTCCGATACTTGCAATAATTGTTTGAGCTACTGTTTTAACTGCTCTAATTCCTGCGGCTTTTAACCATGATAAATATTTTTCCATCTTCTTACCTATCCTTTCTTTGTCTTTTTTACTTTTGCAACTTTTACTGCTTTTACACTTTTACTTGTAGGATCTTTTTTCTTTGCAGTTCTTCTTTTAATTACTATCGTCTGTCCCATTTATTATATCCCCCATCGTTCCTGCATTCCATGAATTTACTCCGTTACCATCTTGTTCATATGTGACTTCTTCAGATACATATTCGTATGAATTAAATACCTCTAACCATTTTTGGTTATTCCAATAATTCAAAACAGATAATACTATTACGGAAACGGATAAAACAACACACATAATTGCGAGAATTATATTGTTTTTATATAATTTTTCATGTGAATCTCTTAACAAGTTTTTCATTTCTGCGTTAGTTGACCTATATATTTCTGCAATATTATCATCTAATTCCCCCATAAATGCCCCCACATTAATTTATTTTAATACAAATAATACATATCCAATAACTGCCATAAATACAAATGTAACAACTTTGTCAATTACTTTATCCCAAATCTTATCAACCTGTTTTAATGGTCTGTTTTGCATTTCAGTTACAATTGCTTTTAATTCTCCCTGTGATTCGATTATCATAGACAATGACTTATCTATCGATTTATCTCTTTCTTCCCTAACTGCATTAGTAGTCCGCAAATTTTCAAAATTATTATAAAATTTTTCATGCGTTTCTGAATTTTTCTTTAAAGAATCTTCTATTACAAGAAGCCTTTGCTCATTTATACATTTTTCACAATCCATATCAACCACCTTTTAACTTTACCACCTACACAATCAGCATAGGTGGTATTTTTTAAATTATTAAATTGTTACGATGCAATCGCCATATCCGTCTGTTTGTAAATTTGTATCAACATCTGTTTTAAAACGTGCATATCTAGTTGTGTTTATAAAATATGCTCTGTATTTTGCTTGTGCTGACGTTAATCCGTTTGCGTCAAAATCATCTTCGATTACCATTGTAATAAATCCTACCATTTTATCCATCTCCTTTCTTACCTTTCTATAATCCTTCCGTCAAAACAAAATCGACTGCTGCAACTGTGTTATCAATTTGTTTTTGCATTAGTGTATCATTTTTCTTTAATTCGTTTATTTCCGCAACGATATTATCAGCTTCTTTTTTTAAATTTACAATAACAATTCCGCTGACTAATTCAACACTAATTTCTTCAGTATATCCATTTAAAACAGATAAAATATTATTAGAATCGTCATATACTTTTATTGTTGCGATATTTATTTTGTCTTGAAAAATTACCGCAACTTCTTCACATGTTAAATTTGAAAAATGTATTTGTAATATATTGCCGTTAAAACTAGGTAATTTTGCTATTTGATATTCTGCGTTATTTAGTAATTTTATTTTCATGATTACCTCCACTGTTGTATGTTTATTTTAATTTATTTATATCCAATTATTTGATACGGAATACACAAATTGTTATCTGTTAAGGGAGTACCATCGTATGTTGGAAGTCCAACTCCATCTGTAAATACAAAGGTAGTACCGCTTATATTAGATACACTTCTCCTGATAAATTTATTATACGGAGCAACCAAATGTGTTATAAACGCAATTGGTAACTTCCCTGTGGTTTGTATATAATTAACATTATACGATGGTTTATATAATATTTCGTATTTTGTAAAGTTAGCAATTGTTTCTGATATTGTTATGTTACCGCCCAAAAATGCCGATGTCGGATTTGGATTTGTCCATAAAACAGTTTCATCGCTAATTTGTTCTTCTAATACTCCGATCCTATCTGCTAAACTTCCAGATACATCAGGATTCAATTGTCTTGCATCTACCACATACCCTTCTTCTGTTATTGTATTGACATTTTTTATAAAATTTATCAATGGATTTGTAATTGTTTTAATCGTAGTTGTTAATCCACTAATTACAGTTGTAGTTGCAGAATATGTTGCCAATTCTTCTTCCCAAATTCCATTTGCAATATTAAAATCTGAATCTTGTATCAATACAGGTAATGAACTTGCGCATACTGATAAAATTTGAGCAGGAGTCACTGTATCTGATAAATTATATCTAATATAGATACGTCCTGGCATTGTTCCTGCTGATGCTAATTGGACTAATAATGTTTCTGCCGTAACTGTAAAATCTCTACCTTGTATAATTCCAGTTCCTGCGGCGATACTTACTTGATTGCTTCCTAAATGTGTTAATGCGCACCCTTGAATAATTCCGTTTGTTGGAAATATTTTTTCAAATAACATAACATCTTTTATAGGTGTAATTTGTCTTTCGTTAAATCTATTTAGTACGATTCCCATTATAATCTCCTTTTCATTTTTTTACTTAATTCTTTTCTGACCGCTCCGAATATCAATGTAGAAGTTTTTCCAATCTTTATTCCTGTCAAAATTGATTCGTGTTGATTCTCTCCATCAATTACAATTACTTTTTGCCCGATTCCGAGAGTTAGTGGATTTATTAAATCGTCATTTATCGTTGTTTCAATTTCTATTAATTTATTGTATTCATTTTGTTTTAATACCGTTACTGCTTTATCGTATGCAGATTCTGAAAATGTTTTTCCGCTTGCAATTGTAATAAAATCAGTGGTAAAAATTACAGGTGTGATTCTATTTGAATTTGTTGTGTTAATCGTATTGCCAGGATGCAAATAATATATTTCGTTTTCCGTCTGACTTGCTTCATTTATTACGATCAATTTATTATATGATTCTTTTGTAACTCCTAAATCAATATTTTTATTTAAAATATTCGGCAATCTTGTTTCAATTACTTTGATTGGATTAATATTTTTTTCTATTGTACATAATATTTTTTTTTGCTGTGTACTAATTGCAAACTTTATGACTATATTATATTGCAAAAACGCAGAATATACAATATCTTTGTAAAAATTTACAATATTAGATGTGATGTCAAGTGTTGTTCCGTTAGTTCCGCTCATTACGGAAACGGAAAGACCTGTTATGTTTTGTAATGTGTCACTATTTGAAATATAATTTTCTGTAATTAAATTTGAAATAAATCCTTCCATTGTTGTGGTTGTTAAATCAGTTGGATCGCATAAAATATCAATGTCAAATAAATCAAAAAATGTTTTATATGAAATAACGATAGAATCTTTTTTGTCCTGTGTCCCTGTTATAATTCCATCAATTTCAATTTCACTTGTCGATATTCTGATATAATCACCTGCATATGCAACAATATTGTTTAATTTTATCTTATTTTTTACTAGACTTAGATAATCAATCTCTAAATCAATATCAGATACCTGTGTACTGCTACGATATGTAAAATCAGGCTCAAATATTTCGATTAAATATATTTTTTTTTGAACATTAGAATTATTTTGTTGCGTACTTTGTGTCAATTCTTCATAACTGTACGCTTCCAATTCTTCCCATGTTAGTGATTCTATAGTTTCAAATGTCATAATTTCTCCATCCTAACACTGATATATTTCGTTAATTGCTATTGTTTTTGCGGATATAGTTGTTAATGTTTTAAATTTTACAACTCCTGTTGTTGAAATAGTCAAATATCCATTACATAACGCACTGACACCAATTTGCAAACCTTTTTTAAATTCTTTTATAGGTCTAAACCCTTCTTTAATTGTTTCAAACGTGTATTCTGTACCTGCTGTTAACGTGCACGTACCTGCTAAAATATATTCAACATATCTGTTGCTTTTTGTTATAAAATGAGCGGTAACTGAAGATATATTTCCAGGAGTTTCAATTGTATCTGGTGATGTTATAGCACGTTCATATGCTTCATATTGTGAAAAATCTTGTAATGATTTAGATAAATCAGCAATATTTTTTGTCATACCTTGATTGCTTTCAATTATATTCGCAATAGAATCTTCCATTTCTTTATTATTCGCATTGTAAATTTGTAATGAAAAATGTTCTTTTTTATTGCTTGGATATTTCATATTATCACCTATACACTTTCATATTGTATTAATGCTTCAACTGTTACTTTTAATTCATCTGATCCTTCATGCATAAATGCAATTTTGTTTTCACCTAATTTCAAATTAACAAATCGACCTGTAGAAAAATCACTATCTGCATAACAATCGCTAATTAAATTCATAAAACCGTCATATTTTTTAATGGAATAAGGTATAGATGTAGAATCTATTATCAATCGTTCTCCTGTCGATACGGTACAATTTACTTTTCCGCTAGTCGTAATTATGTCATTTACATAATGGCTCCATGATGGATTTATACATGGTCCGAATATAATTAATCTGCATGGACTATCTAAAATAGAATCTGATTGTAATGTTACTTCTCCGCTTGCGTTATCGGAATATGTATATGGATATGTATATGTATATACTTTCCCTGTGGTAATTGTCGATTCTTTTTCAACTGTGAGCGTTTTATAATACTGTCCGATCCCAAGAAATGAAATATCACATGGTAGGTTGCCTGCTTCAATTTCTTTCTTCTCAAATTTTCTAATTCTAACTTTTAAAGAATATACCGTACTAACTCCTGGCATTGTATAGGACAAAATTAACGGACTTGCTTGAATAAATTTTATAAAATCATTACATTTTTGATAATTACTAAACCTTATAATTCCTCTTGGTTCAGCCTGTTTTAATTCGCTTGCTATTTCTACATGGTAATTTCCAACAGATTCAAAATTATAATCCCTTTCATGGCCCATGCCATCTATTTCTGTAAAAAATGAATCCGTATTGTTTAAATCCCATATAATTCCATTACTGTTTTTTAATGTAAAACTTCTTATTGACATTTCTCATTCTCCTTTTACTCTTAATCTAACGCATCGCCTAGCATTCTGTCTAATGTGCTTCTAAATCCGCTAAAATCCGCATTACTGATTGAATCATTTATCATTGTTTGCATTGCAACACTTACTTGCGATGTACCGTCAGATAATGCTTGTGTAAATCCTTTTACAAATGCGGTGCCTGCTTTTTCTGCTTCTAATGATTTTCCATCTACTACGTTTAGTGTGGTATTCATTGCAGAAATTACACCTTCCATACCTGCAGATGTTACAGTTTGTAATTCTTTTGAACCGTCTTTCATTCTTGAATTTGCATCTACCATCATTCTATCATATGTTGATATGAATTTACCATATAAATTGTTATTTTCTTGTCCGATTCCGTTAGATAAATCAACTGTACTTTGTTTGATTTCTTCATTTCCATCTTCAATAATTACACCAATATTTTTCATATTTTCAATATAATTAGTTTCAATTTCTGCCATAGATTTGGATAGTCCTGTTTTCGCGTCTTGCATTTCAGTCCATTCAGCCATAACGCTATTGAAAGATTCTTTATCAGTTTCTGCTGCACTCACTAATTCGTGTAAACTTCCTGCACCTTGAATACCAAACGATTCTATATAACCTAAAAGACCTTCATCCATTAACCCTTTTGCGACTAAGTCAGAAGCAAGTAAAATATCTTCTTTATATTGATTGAATGCGTCAGTTTGTGATTGCAAATTTGTGGCCATTTCGGAAACGGAAACACTTGATTGCTCTGCGGCTTCTTGAAATAATCCAACTTGTGATGTTAAACTTTCACTTGCTACAATTTGCGCTTCGCTAAATTTTTCATTTAACTCTGAAATAGATGTTTTCATTTCATCTGAAGCACCTACAACTGCATCGCCATACATAGTATAAACTTCTAACGATTCATTTACCGCTTCGGTATTTTCACTTGTTGCTTCTGTGTTTTCCCCTACTATATCGGTATTATCTTTTATATATCCATTTAATATTTCTGCCTGTGCTAATTCTTCTTTTTGTGTTTCAATTAATGCTTCTTTTTGATTGTTTAACTCAGCAACATTCTTAAATTTATCATAACCTGCGTTCGTTTCTTCTTGTTCTGCTATTTTTTCATTGATTTTATAGATTTCAAGTTCTGCGTCTGCTTGTTCTTCATATAATTTAATTAATTCTTCTTTTGCCGCCTGAATTTTATACCATTCCAAATTAGCATCTATTGATTTTTCAATTTCGGTTGTATTTTCTGTTAATTTTCCTGTCTGATCATCAATGGCAAGGTTCAAATTTGGCAATTCAGAATTTAACTTTACTACAATTTCTTTCATTCGTGTTTTTTCTGAATTTGAAAGAACTTCTTTTTCGTTTAATTTTGAAAGTTCAGTTCCTAAAGTTTTCATATATCCTGCTTCTAAATTCATGGATGATATGTTTTCTTCTCTTTTTGTAATACTTTCCGACAAACTAGTATTTACATCACGAGTACTTTTTATAAATTTTTCCGTTTCCGTAGTTGCTGAGTCTGATGTTATACTGTATGTCACTAATGCGGCGGTAACTCCTGCGATTGCTGTAACAATAAGACCTATCGGGCTTGCAGCCTGTGCAAAATTTAATGCAGTTTGTGATGCGGTTGCGGTTTTTAATGCACTGCTTAATGTTTTATATGCTTCAACTCCTGCAATAATTCCATCTACTGCTTTTGATGTCAATACCGCTCCGCTAATTCCCACAAGACCTGCAATTAAAATATCTGAATTTTCAATAATCCATGAAAAACCATCTGCTAATAATGTGACTCCACCTTCTGCAAGTTCGGTTATTTCATCACCAGAATCTGTGATTGTTTGGCTTATTTTATCCATTGCTTCTGTCATTTCGTCAGATAATTCTGCGCCAATTTTCCGCTTTAAAATCTCTGTTGACTGCGTAAAACGTTGAATTGCATCATCTGTAGCACCTAATTTTTGAAGTGTGTCATTGTCTAGCACTGCGCCCATTTTAACTGCTTCGTCTGTAAATTCTGTTACACCTTTTGAGCCTTGTGCGATTAAAGTGTTTAAATCCTGTGCTGATTTTCCAAAAATAGTTAAAGATATCGAATCTCTTTTTGTTTCATCTTCAATTTGTCCGAGTGCATCGATCAAATTCCAATAAACCGTTTCAGAATCTAGCAAATTCTTATTTCCATCTTGATACGCAACATTTAATTCTTTATAAGCATCTACATATGTTGCAGTTCCTTGTTGCGCTGAAGTCATGGATTTAATGTTTTTAATCATTGTTTTTTCGATAGTTTCCATGGATGTATCAGTTAATTCTGCCATATAATTATATGCTTGTAATTTATCCGTAGAAATGCCTGTTTGTGTTGACATTGTAAGCATATCGTCTGCATATTTTGCGGCGGCAGTCCCTAATTCTATTGTTTTTGTAGCAACTCCTTCAATCGCATATCCTAATGCAACAACTCCACCAATTATAGCCGCTGATGTTATATTATTTTTAATTGAACTGCCAAAATCAGACGTTTCTTTTGTCGATTGATTAATTTGTTTTCCCATATTATCTATGGAATTAGCGGTTTTATCTGCACTGTTTTTTGCTTCGTTAAGATATTTGTCATTCTGGTTTAGTTCACTATTTAATTTTTCTAACTGTGTTTCTGCATTATTTAAAGACGTTTTATAATACGTTATTTTATCAGTCGATTTTGTATAAGCAGTTTCTGATAATGATAGTTTTTTCTCTAATTCCGCTACGGTTTTGGCTTGTTTTTCTAGTGCTTCGTCAGTTGCGTTAGATGAATTTTTCAAATCATTCATTTCAGACTGTGCTTTTATTAACTCATTTTTGTATTTTTCTACATTTTCAGCAGCTTTGCTTTGGTTGTCAATAGAATCTTCAACTGCTTTTGAATATAATTTTACTTTATCGGTCTGATTATCTATCTGTTTGGTCAGAATTTCATTTTTCTTTTCAAGTGCTTCAAGACTATTTGCATTTTCGTCATATTGCGCAGACGCAAGTTTCATTTCGGAAGTTAATAATTTTTGCTCTGAAGTAATTTCTTTTAATGATTGTTTATAAGCCTGTTCCCCATCAAGTGTTAGTGATGCACCTATATTTATTTTGTTGGCCATTTATTTTCCTTTCTGTGCGTCAATAACCCATTGTGGTGGATTTTCTTCGCTTTCTACTTCTTCTTTTTCCGTTTCCGAGAATAGTGTTTTGGTCATTTCCATATTGTGATACTTTTTAAATATTTCAAATTGGTCTGTATACTCTCCGATGTAAATATGTACCGCTTCTTTATGTGTATATTTTAATTTTGCCTTAGCAACAAATAATATTTCAGTGAATGGAAAGTTTTTTAAACTACTTTCTTCGGAGTCGGATTGTACTTTTTTTTTACTTCTACCGTACTTTTAAAACATTTATTCATTTCATCATGTAAAATATCGGATAATTCCGCAAAATTTATATCAATTTCTCTTATTATTTGTTTTTCTTCCACCTGCTCAAATCCTAAATAATCTAGTGCAGAGTTAATCATTTTTGGCAATAAAAACATAATACATGATATGGAAGGATCTTTTACTTTTCCGAGTCTTTCAGTTCCATTTTCATTTTTACCAATAACACCTAACCCCAATAACTCCATTTCAAATTTTCTTATGCTATCATATTTTTCAGAAACTTCTTTCAAAACAAAATAATCGAATCTAACAGGATATTCGTTACCACTTATTTTTATTTTTGTACATTGATTCATTTTCTATTTTCTCCTTTTAAAAAGGGCACAAACTTTTAAGTCTATGCCCTTTACTGTATTAATTAATTACTATCTTACTGATTACGCTGTGATTACATATTCTTCCGTGATAACATTTGATGTAGCCATTCCTGACTTATAAGCAACAAATCTAATTACTTTTGATGCAGCCACTGAAAGTGCGGTTGAATATGTTAAACCTACTGTGTCAGATGGTGTTGTTCCATCAAGTGTATATTTAATGGTTGCCCCTGCTGTTACTGTAGATAATGTTACAGATTGAGTACCAACATAAGTACCACCTGATAAGGAAGCAACAGGATTAATAACCTGATCGGAAATATTCAATGTAGATTTTACATAAGCGAGTGCCTCTGCTTCTGTATTGAATGTTTTTTCAATATCCCAATCTCCGTTAATGTCAGCAAATGCTGTTCCTGTAATCTGTGGAGCAGTAATTGTGATTGTATCTCCGTTTGACGTAAAAGTATTTGCGCCTTCCATGAATTTTACCTTAGGGGTGATCATGGCCATATAAGTATTTGCTCCATCATCATTTACAACTGTTGTAACTGTTCCGATACCTACATAATTAGGTTCATCTGCTGTGTTTCTTTTTACTTCTGTGCCTACAACTGTATGACCAAAAACAGTAGATGCAGCAATAATTGGAAGTTTCGTTACTTTTAACGAGATTGCAGAGTTTTTAAACTTATCAATCTGTTTTACTACTTCGTCATCTCCAGGATATGAAACTGAATTATAAGCAGGTGTTTTTACAAATTCAACTCCTTTACTTGCTAAAAATCCGTTTGAATATGCGCCTGTTGACTCATTGTACTGTGCAATATAAGGATATTTTAAACCTGTTTGCATTTTATACCTCTTCTTTCTCTGATGCGACCAATATATCGCATTCAAATATAATGTGATTTAGTTTCGTGTCTGTTTCATAAAGGCAAGTAACATATGGCTTTGTAAATCCTGCCTTTTTTAATGCTAATTTTATTTTCTTTCTTAATGTAATAAAATTGTTTTGTGTAAACAAATGTAACTGCAATGGAACACTGTCTATAATAGCATCGTCATCCCCATTTTGCACTGTTTCAGTTCTAGGTAATAGAAAGTAGCAATAGATTGGATTTGTGCCTGTATAAGCACCATATACACAAGCAGGAACGTATGGAGTAACTGCATTTATTACAATTTTGTTTACGTCTGCTTCTGTGATTATCATTTCTCTACCTCTCTATTATAAACTTCTTGCATAATTTCTGCAATAGGCTTTTCTGATTTGCTGACTGCGGCTGATAAGATTGGAGTTGGCGCCTGTTTGCTTGTTCCGTACTCTGCATGAGCGAGTTTCTCCATATTTCGCACACCTTTTGCATCTGTTCCTGTTGGTCTTACAATAGAAAACCAACCACTTTTACCTTTTTTACTTTTTGTTTCTTTAATTGATCCAACCATTGCACCTGTATCTTTATGTTTTTGACATTCAGAAATTACATTTTTTTTCAATGTCGGAATGCTTGCTTCAATAATTTTTGGTGCAATCTCGTCAAAATTATCAAGTCCTAATATTTGTTTTTCTAATTCATCAAAATCAAATTGGAAATTTGCCATATTACACCTGCTTACTCATAACAGTCCATACTTCGATATACTCTTTCTTTTCTTCGTAATTTTGGATAAATTGAATATCGTAATAATTACTATTGAATTTAATTTGCATATCTTCATTGATTGCGCCTGTATATCGGATTAGGAAGCGTGTATTTTTATCTGTCATTTCTGCGCCTGACTTTATTTTTTCCGTTCCCGATGTGTTAGTTATTTTCGCATTGCAACTGTAGTGTATGTCTTCGTCAGGTATTGGAAAACCGTCCACATCTGTTCCGTTAATTACTGTTACAAATTGTATTTTATGTCTTAATTCTCCAGGATTTACATTCATAATTACACCCCACTAACTGATGGTAATAAATTAGTTCTATGCATATCTAAAATTGAAGATACAACAACATTTACATTTTCGCTATCAACTGAAAAAATACGGTTATCATACATATCTTGGCATAAAATCATGACCACAATCCAAAATTCTTCATACGCATCTAATCCATAAGTATAAGTTGCAACAATTACATCATCTTCGGCAGGTACTGTGATAAAAGTAATCTGTCCGGTTACAGAATCGAAATTATAATCAGTTCCGACAATTCCAGTTACTCCATTTTGTTTTACCACCAATGTGCTTGCAACAAATGGTCTTTTACTGACTTGAAAAATAGAATCTTGTCCGTTTCCGGTAAATGAGTCTGTAATGTTTTGATTATAAATACCTGTATATGAACTAATATAACTTTTTGCAGCATCTAAAATTGGAGTTAATAATGGATCAACTGTTCCTTCTAATCGTAAAAATGATGCTACGTCATTTACCGTGATAGTACTAATTTTCAAAATGTACCACCTTTCTAATTATTACACGTCAGCAACCATAAGTCCTGATGCTTTTAATTTTGTTAATAATGCGTTTAGGTCTGTTTTAAGTCCTGCGACATCTGTTGCTGTGCTTGCTGCTTGATTTGCGATTAATGCTGCTCCACTTCCATTTTTAATTGTTCCACTAACAGAAAGAGTTCCACCAATTACGGTTTCTGCACCACCTTGTTTTGTATAATTTAATGCGTTGTACATTTTATTACCTCTCTTTCATAAAAATAGGGATAATCAATCGACTACCCCTATTTAATTATTTTATTATACTGACATTACCAAAGTTGCAAGTTTTTGATGATTTGTTACTTTTGAATCAAACTCAAACCATGAAATAATTCCCAAAGCATGAAGATCGGCATATTTTTCCTGTAAAATCTTGATTGAAATGTCTTCTCTCATATTTACTGAAAGACCAGAATAATCTCCGTATAATACTGCTTTTGTAGCAGATGCAATTGTTGGCATATTATCTGAAATTTCAACAGGTTTGCCGAGTAACATAAACTGTGATCCTTCCGCAAGTCCTGGTTGCACTAAATAATTGCCCTGACCATCTTTCAACTGTCTGATTGCGGTCCATGTATCATTGTGCATTGTCCATTTTGCATTCTTCTGATAAGCTTTCTTAACTTTAGCCTGTAAAGCAATTAATTTATCAGCGGTAATTGCTGAAATAGAACCTGCGTTCAACGTGTTGGTTGTTGCTAACGCACCTTCATTGTAAGAAGATTGTCCATTGAGCAATTTGTTTTCAAGAAACAATGCAATTTTTTGCGACATTTCCTGTACTACGAAATTAACAACATCAATTTCAGAGTTGTTCGCAACTGATTCTCCGATTAATGTCAATGCACCTGCAAGGAATCCGCCTAAATCAACTGATGTAAACTGTCCTGAGTCAGCAGTAATTGCAGTAAATTCTGCCTGAAAAGCAACCGTAATATCGTGAGAAGTATTTGCTAACCCCCATACAGGAACTTTGTATGTACCCTTTACTTTTGTAAGTGTTGATTCTGCAAAGATAGGACACATATCCTTAACTGTAGTAATAACCATTTTTGCGATTGTGGTAGGAATAACAGCACCGTTATTACCCATAGTTAAATTCTGTTCGCCTGCACGATTTTCTACTAATACACCTGCCTGTTGTCTTACATAGTTAGCGAATGATCTGATTTCTACTTCTTCTTTTGATTCTTTCTTTTCTGCTTCAGCAGGAACTTTTTCAAGCGATAAATCTCTTGCTCTTTCTTCCATCTTGATTGTATCATCAAGGCTTCTTAATTCTGCATCGAACTTGTCAAATTCTGCTGATTCTTCGGTAGATACCGCACGATTTTCAGTAGTTGCTTTTCCTGTGATTGCTTTCATTGATTCTACAATCGCATTTCTTTTTTCTGTTAATTCTTTTAAACGATTCATTTTGTACCCTC
>Ga0209467_1001324_pt1 | contig 22292 bp, 16 predicted proteins | sample Higcelwee11metaG_FD_187175 | JGI IMG/M metagenome (GOLD analysis project Ga0209467, IMG submission 187175) | Freshwater pond sediment microbial communities from the University of Edinburgh, under environmental carbon perturbations - High... | ecosystem: Environmental > Aquatic > Freshwater >... | reverse complement strand
AGAATTCGGACGAAGGGCGGCGCCTATAAATGGATTCATGATTGCGGAAAGATCATGGAGCGCGACGAACACCTGAATCCGGTCCGGTTCTGCGGTACCCATGCCGATATCGATGAGCTGAAGCAATCCGAACGGCTCGTCTCTACAGCAAAGAATATCCTGTCTGCCATACTGGAAAGTTCGCCCGAAGTGATAGTCTTTGCCCTGGACACGCAGTATCGATATCTTGCCTTCAACTCCAGGCACAAGGCTGCAATGGAACAGATATGGGGCAAGGAAATCGCGATCGGCATGAATATGCTCGATGTGATAGTCAGCCATGAAGATGCCCTCAAGGCAAGGGCAAACTATGACCGGGCTCTGAGCGGTGAGAGTTTCATCGTTGTGGAGGACTATGGCGATGCGGAACTGTGCCGCCAGAGCTGGCTGGATTACTGGTCTCCGATACGAACGGCGGATGGCCACATCATCGGCCTTACCTGTTTTGTGCTGAACAATACCGAGCAGAAGCGTGGAGAGGAAAAGATACGGGCGCTCCTCGCGGAGAAAGAACTCATCCTGAAGGAAGTCCATCACCGCATAAAGAACAACATGCACACGATCAGCAGCCTGCTATCGCTGCAGGCAGGCGCAATGCCCGATCAGGCTGGCGTGAACGCCTTGAAGGATGCCGGAAACAGAATCCGCAGTATGTCACTTCTGTATGACCGGCTCTATCAGTCGACCGACTATACGAGCGTCTCATTGATGCACTATCTGCCCGATCTGGTGCAGGATGTCGTAGCCAATTTTCCAAACGGCAGGGCTGTGACCATCCAGAAAGATGTTCAGGACTATAGGCTGGATGCGAGGCTTATGCAGCCGCTTGGCATCATCGTCAATGAACTCGTCACCAACACGATGAAATATGCCTTCAGGGGCAGGCAGACTGGAACGATTCGGATAACGGCGACCAGCGTTGGCGGTCATGTCACGGTCTCAATCCAGGATGATGGAGTAGGGATGCCGGAAACAGTATCCGGCACGGATTCCACAGGCTTCGGCCTGCAACTGGTGCATGCCCTGGCCGCGCAGATAGGCGGAACCATGCGCATAGAGCGCGGCGGTGGCACCACGGTTGTTGTCGATTTTGATGTGTAAGGCGATGGTATCGTCATAGACAACGCCTGATATCTGAAGTTGCCGGTCTGCGCTGCAGACCATGGTCGAGCGATGAGTCATCTACTGACCATGATCTATGGCCCAGGTACACCTGTTCCGCAGGCCGTTTCAGTACTGAATACCATCTCAACACACATCGCGGCCGTTTCCTTATAGGGAACGGATCGTATATAGCCGGATACGCCGTGTACCACGCTGCATATTCGAAGTATCCAAGATAATCCCCACACAAGGCTACTGGCATCGGGTCCGCATGCGCGGGCGGCAAGCCCAGCGCTAGCCGCGCATTGCGTCGATCTGCAGCTGCGTTCTGTTGCGCCGCCTGAACGCAACATAGGCCGCAACACCGGCTACGGTAATGCCCAGGTCAAAGCCAACGGCGAGCGGGTAGGAGAAATTGTACAGGCCGAGTCCCACCCGTGGCGAACCTTCGAAGAAGAGGGGAAGGTCAGGTGGCAGGGGGGTGCCACCGAAGACGGCTCCCATCGGGTGCGTTATGAAATCGAGAATCCAGTGGCTGAACACCGCCGCGCCCACTACCAGGCTTGTCCTGGTTCCGCTGTGGAGCATGGCAGCCAGCATGATGGCGAGCATCGACCAGACGCCCGCCATGAAGAGGCCGTGGGTCAGCGACATGATATCGGTACCGGCCGGTGCCGCGAGCAGCGGAATGATAAGCAGGTCCAGAGCCTCCGCCGCACCAACCAGGGCCAGTACCGGTGCCTTGGGAGCGGCCCACTTCAGTGCAAGTCCAACGCCTACATGTGCCAGTGCAGCCATTCTTGTCCTCCATGTTTCAATGTCGCATCAATTACAATACAGCAAGCATATACGTATTGCAAAACGGTAACAAGCGCCTTGACACCTTTTCTTGTGTTACATACTATCAATACATAAAGATAATCAGTAACGAATGTATGTTCGATATCGCGGCATTGCCGCGGGCATGCACGGTAGCTACTGGAACCTGGCCCCTGGCCAGGAAAGGATAGGGCGGACGATCATGCCAAGGATTCCGGCATTCATGAGAGCTTATCCGCTCACCGCGAAGGCCGCGGTACACACACCGATCGTCTTTCGGGCAGGTCTCGAATCGTTCGATGATCTGCCTTGGCCCAGCCTCGAAGGCTTGAGGGACTTTGCCCATTTTGCGGGGATAGGAGATGGTGCGGTTCGAACGGCGCTCTCCAGATCCAAGGCAGATTCGTCAATACTGACAGAGCCGGATGCCACCGGACGTACCCGGTATGCGCTTGCTCCCCAGACCTTTGCCATGGGCACGGCACAGATCCATGCGGAGCTGCGACAGGAAGGTTTTCTGGTGGCGGTCTTCTCGTTCAAGAAGGAAGACAGCGATGAGCGTTCGGCCCTGCGGGCTGTACTCAGGTCATACGGTTTCAGGAAGCTCGCGCAGAACACCTATATTCATGGCAGGATAGAAACCGGTGGCCTGCGGTCGGCGATACGGGAGCTCGGAATCGGGCAGCATCTATTTCTCTTTACGTGTCCGGAAATTGATGATCGGGAACTGATCGCCCGCATCATGGCATTGTTCGACATCGAGGGCCGGAGAAAGGAATTGCGGGAATACCTGGGCCGACTCAGGTCCTTTCTGGCCGATGGCCTGCAGCCCGACGAATTTGCCAGGAGGCTGCTCTATGTGGGCGCCGTGCATTGGGAGCGGATCGAGGCCAGCGAACCGCCTTTCCCGGCAAGGAACCTGCCGCCCGATTATGCCCGCGACGAGATAGGGCACTGGTATGGGCAGCGGCTCCTCGATGGACAAGACGCCCTGCGGGCCTATTATGAGAAGATTAACCGCTAAGGAGTATGTGATGGCAGATGAACAGTATCGAGCCGACGGGACCATCGCTCGGCAGATGACTCTGGTTGTCGGAGGGGCCGCGGCATTGCTGTCGGGCCTTGGTGCTTTGGCCGATGTTGGTATAGGCATGGCCACGGGCGGAAGCGTATCGGCACTGCCACCGGATGCCATGGGCCGGTTTGCGCAGATCATAGCCAATCCGGCACTCGGGCTCTATAACCTTGACCTGCTCAACCTGGTGACGACACTGATCATGTTTCCGGCGATGTATGCGTGCTGGGTGGTATTGCAGCGGCAAGGGCCGGCAGCGGGTCTTGCACTGGCGCTCGCCGCCATTGCGACCGCTGTCTTCGTATCGAACAACCCAGCGTTGCCGATGCTTGGCCTTTCATGGAGCTTCGCGGGCGCCGACGAGTCGCGGCGCACAGTGCTGGCGGCCGCGGGTGAGGCCATCCTTGCCAAGGGCGCCCATGGCAGCCCGGGCGTGCTGACAGGATTCCTGCTCTCTTCCATAGCGAACATAGCGATGTCCGGCGAGATGCTGCGGACCCACGTGTTCTCTCGCGTGACAGGCATGCTTGGGCTCGCTGGCAACATCCTGCTCGGGCTGTACCTGGTGCTCGTCACCTTTGTACCCCAGGTCCAGGACGTGGCCATGGCCTTCGCGGCGCCTGGCGGACTCCTGACGATAGGCTGGATCCTGCTGCTGGCAGCCAGGCTCTTCAGGCTGTCGCGTAGGTAATTGTTTTGTTGACATATCTCCTGATATTCGTGAACATCCTCAGGGGCGGCAGAGTCCTGTCTTTGCTGGTGAAGCCAACTGATTTCAGGAGATGTTGCCATGAAGAAGATCGTCGTAATCGCGCTTGAGAAGAAGGCCGCAGAGAAATATGTGGAAAACCTCGACTGGTTTTTCGCCGGCATGGCCGAGGTGGAAGGAATAAGCATCAAGGAGCGGGAAAGCTCAAGCCGTGCAGAGGCCGACATCGTCCTGATTTCCAACCAGACGATTTTGAATATCGCCAAGAAATACATGCCGGTGAATTCCCCCGTGGAATATGTTGATGTTTCTTTCTACAGGCAGGACATACAGGCACTTGAACAGGTTCCGCCGGGAACCAGGGCGTTGCTTGTAGATTACAGGGAATACATGGCAATTTCCCTGGCTGCCCTCCTCAATGAATTCGGCATTCAACACATAGACTTCATACCGTACGCCCCTGGGATGAAGCTGGAAGACATTGGCGATATCGGACTTGCGATTACGCCGGGGCTGCCCGAATTCGTTCCCGAGGGAGTGCATACCGTCATTGACATCGGGTACCGAAAAATAGACATCGCAACCATCAATAGCCTGGCGGTCAAGCTCGGGATAGACGATGCGCGGATCAACGAGAAGATGATCGATTATGCCGAAGATCTGTGCCATCGGAGCCAGGGCATTACCGGAATCTTGAAGAATCTCAAGGCGGACAAGTTCCAGATTGAAGCGATCCTTGACAGCATTGATGACGGGATCATGATTACCAACGAATGCAGCGTTCTTCACTGTAACCGGTTCATATGCAGGCTTGTGGGCCGGCCGGCCGGCCCTTCTGGCGGGTGTGATGTCGAGATGCATGCGTTCTGCAGATCGCTGGCCGAGTCAGTCTGTGTGGAGAATCAAATCTTCAAATTGACCGATGGCAGTGCAAGAAAAGACCTGGTTGTTTCCAAGCGGGTTTTTCAGCAGCATGATGCCATGGAAAGTGCAATCGTCATCATCAAGGATGCCGATAAGATTCAGTCCATGGAAATCGGTATACGAAAGAGCCTTCTGGGCAAGGGTTATACGGCGAAGTATACCTTCGATGATGTGGTGTACACGAGCGAGGTGATGCGTGACGTGATTGAACGCGCCAGAAAAATTGCCATGATCGATGCCACGACTCTGATATTCGGAGACACCGGTACCGGGAAGGAGCTGTTTGCACAGGCGATTCACAACAGCTCGATCAGGAAGAAGAAACCATTTGTCGCGATCAACTGTGCCGCATTATCCGACAGCCTCCTCGAGAGTGAACTCTTCGGTTACGAGGAGGGCGCGTTTACGGGAGCGAAGAAGGGCGGCAAGAAGGGGCTCTTCGAACTGGCGCATGGCGGAACCATATTTCTGGATGAACTGGGATGCATATCACAGATGATGCAGGTCAAACTCCTGCGGGTCCTGCAGGAGAAGGAAGTCATGCGTATAGGAGGGGTAACACTTGTTCCCGTCAACGTGCGGGTGATCGCTGCCACGAATGACAACCTTGAGTCACTGGTGGCCAAGGGAGTCTTCCGGAAGGATCTCTACTATAGAATCAATAATTTCGCGATAACGCTGCCCGCGCTCAAGGACAGGCGAGAAGACATACCGGTTATCATTGAATCAATAATGGAGGAATACCACGCGGTCAATTGCATCGACAAGAATCTGATGTCCTTTCTGATGGCCTACGAGTGGGGAGGAAATGTCAGGGAGCTTCGGAACTGCATGGAATACCTGGTGTTCATGGGACAGCACCTGCTGAACATAGATGACCTGCCATCGTATATGCGATCATCAGCGAGCGGCTCGGTTCCGCCTGGCCATGACAGCCTGGGAGAGCTCTTTGGAGACGAAAAGGACGTAGCCAGGAAGATACTGGAAGTGGCGACCGTCAGGAACATCGGCCGGAGAGGGCTGCAACGCATCATCGAAGAGAGCGGTTACGAAATATCCGAATACAGGATTCGGTGGATCATTAAGTACCTAAGAGATAAGAATCTGGTATGCTATGGACGCGGAAGAGAAGGCATACATGTCGAGAACAAGGCTCTGAACTAGAGCCCACACGTCGATATCGGGAAATCAACTGGGGTGTTTAGCGGGATGAATTGAATCCAAGAGCATCCCATTTGATGCCTTTGCGACTCATCGATCGGCACGATGATGCATCGCTTTGCCGCCCAAAGACCATTGAATCAGGGGCGCATGCAGGTGCCGACAATGATCGGTGCGGTCTTGCCTTGTTGGCATGATTCCTGCTTATAGAGAGGTGCGATGATCTTTCGATCGTCGCAGATCACTCTTTATGGCGGTAGGTATGCATGAGAAGATAGCCTTGGACACCATCATGATGACCCGGAAGGCCAGGACGGATGGGTACATCAATTTCGGGCTGAAGCCGGATGGATCTCAATTCAGAATTCCAGTCATCATCATAGAGGGGAAAAAGGGCGGGCCTGTGCTTCTGGTGGACGCGTGTACCCATGGCGATGAGTATGAAGGTGCAGAGGCGATCATCGCGATGGCCGCATACCTTGAGTCGACCGAATTTTCGGGCACTTTCATTGGCGTACCGGCTCTCAATCTTGAGGCATTCAGTACGATCAGCCGGGCATCCACCACGGATGGCCAGAACCTGAACCGAATATTCCCCGGCAATCCCGATACCTACATTACCATGCGGCTTGCTGACATCTATCTTAAGCGAATTGTGAAGCACGTCGATGCGGTCATAACCTTTCATGGAGGCGGTGACGTACTGCATCTGGAGCCTATAGTCGGGTATTTGCCCACTGATGACGCAATAGGCGAAAGCGCGCGGCAAATGGCCCAGGCCTTCAATGCTGGCTATACCTGGAGGATGCAGAACCTGCCCTTTGAAGGCGTGAGTGCTCAATCGTACAGGAAGCTGTTCGGGATTCCATGCATCTTGCCCGAGGTCGGTTCTCATTGCGACAGGCTTCATGCCCGGCAGCCGAACATTGGAATTTGCCGGGATGGCATACGCAATGTCATGATGCACCTGAACATGTTGCCCGGCACGATGCCAGAGCCGGCCAAGCAACTGGATGTGGAACTGCACTACATCCATGCCTCCAACGGCGGCATCCAGACCCTGCTGAAAAAGGAAAATGATCTCGTGCAGAAAGGTGAATTGCTCGGCAGAATTACCGATGTGTTTGGCAATACTGTCGAGGAGCTCAAGGCACCATATCCCGGAGTCGTAATCGGATTCTGGAGTGTACCGGTCATCCGTCCAGGTGACTGGTGGTATCTCTTTGCCAAAGTTCTGGATTAGCGGCGTCCATCGGGCGTCAGGAATCTCAATAGTCGTAGAGTCTAGAAGGAGGAACGATCGTGATGAATTACCTGGAGATCGCGAATAGCCCGCTCTTGTGGCTGTCCTGCGGGTTGTGTGTGGCACTGGTCTTGTTCCAGTCCGCGCTATTCGTCAGAAAATCCCTTGTTGCCGCAAAAAAAATGGATATTACCGACTCACAAGTGAAGAGCGCCATCAAGAGCAGCCTGACGGCCTCCATCGGGCCCTCTCTGGCCATCCTGGCTGGTATGGTGTCGCTGCTTGTGGCAATGGGCGGACCGGTCGCATGGTTCCGTCTGGCCTATATCGGATCCGTAGCCTACGAACTCATGGCTGCTGGCTTCGGAGCCAAGGCCATGGGCGTAACGCTCGGTGGCCCGGATATGAATGGACTGGCCTTCGCCACCGGACTGTGGACCATGACCCTCGGGTCGACCGGATGGGTACTGTTCACGGCCCTGTTTACTCCCAAGCTCGAGAAGTTCAGAAAAGTACTGGCGGGCGGAAAGAAGGCCGTGCTGCCGATCATATCCGCTGGTGCCATGTGTGGAGCGTTTGCCTATCTGAGTCTCGACCGCGTAGCACGGATGGACAACCAGACCATAGCTGCCCTTGCGGGTTTTGCCATCATGGCTGCGTTCACGGCTTACAACAAGAGCCGCCAGAAGATATGGATCAAGGAATGGTCATTCACCATTTCGATGTTCGCTGGAATGCTCGTTTCAATTCTATTCTAGCTTAAGGAGTACGTCATGAATGACAAGGTGACAGTCGCCAGCGGCGACGTGTTCGAAAATGAATATATACCGTACATCACCAAATGGGGGCGGCTCACCAATCTCGTCGGTGTTCTGTTTGCCTTCTTTCCCGCATTGATATGTACCTTTGTGTTCAAGCTGAACCCGGGAATAGGTCCGATCATTGCCGGATTCATCATGCAGGCCAGCGTTTCTGGCGTGTTCTGGTTCGTCGAGCCCATATCATACTTCCCGGTGCTGGGCATACCTGGCACCTACATGTCCTTCCTGTCAGGGAACATCGGCAACCTGAGGCTGCCTGCATCCGTGGCAGCCCAGAATGCGGCTAGTGTAGAACCAGGCACTGACCAGGGAACGATCATCGCGACGATCGGCGTGGCGGTATCGATTCTGGTCAACATCGTATTCCTTACCATCGGCGTCCTGCTCGGTTCATCACTCCTGAGCATGCTTCCGAAGCCTCTGATCGTTGCCCTCAACAACATCCTGCCGGCTCTGTTCGGCGCCATGCTTGCGCAACAATTCGTGCCGAATCCACAGATTGGTACGGTCGCGGTCATCCTCGCTGGTGGCATGATACTCTTGAACAAGGCGAAGCTTCTCGCCTTCCTGCCGGGAAACCCGGTATATGCCGTCATCATCGTGGCAGTGTTCGGCAGCATGCTGATTGGAAGGCTGATGCATGAGAAGGGCCTGATAAAATAGGCAAGGAGCACCCACTATGGAAAAGCATGATGTGTTCGGGCTCGTCGATCGTGAAGAAAAGAAGCTCAAGGAAATGGCTGCATCCATATGGGAGCATCCTGAACCCGGTTATGGCGAAAAGCGCTCATCGAAGCTTCAGAAGGATTTTCTATCAGCTTCCGGATTCAGAATCAGGGAAGTTCCGAACGTGGCTACCGGCTTCGTCGCCGAGTATGGAAGCGGGCATCCAATAGTCGGCATTCTGGGTGAGTACGATGCATTGCCCGGGCTGTCGCAGAAAGTCTCGGCGACCCGAGAACCGTACGATGAGTCCGGTTTTGGCCACGGGTGCGGCCACAATCTGCTTGGCACTGGCGGGGTAGGCGCAGCACTTGCCATCAGGCATGCTATAGATAGCGAAGCGATCAAGGGGACTGTCCGCTACTATGGGTGTCCCGCCGAAGAGCTTCTTTCAGGCAAGGTGGCCATGGCCAAGGAACAGGTGTTCGATGATCTTGATTCCTGCGTAACCTGGCATCCGGCGAGCATGAACGCTGTCTGGGGTTGTAGCTTCCTTGCCATGAACTCAATGAAGTTTCGGTTCAAAGGGGTGCCGGCACATGCTGCCGCGGCCCCACAGGCTGGCCGGAGCGCCCTTGATGCGGTCGAACTCATGAACGTAGGCGCCAATTATCTGCGCGAGCACATCATGGAAAAGGCCAGGATTCATTACATCATCACGAATGGTGGCATGGCTCCGAATATCGTGCCCGAAGATGCAGAGGTCTGGTATTACATTCGGGCTCCCAAACGATTGGAGGTACGGGACATCGCTGCGCGTCTGGTGAAGGTGGCTCAAGGAGCGGCGCTGATGACCGAGACAACGATGAGCATGGAGCTCGTCGCCGGCTGCTATGATGTTGTCTCCAACTCGGTACTCAGCGGAGTCATGAACAGGAACTTGCACGAGGTCGGATCTCCCGTATTCACCGATGCAGACCGGTCGTTCGCACAGCAGCTTTCGGCGCTGTCGACACGGGAAGACAAGGCCAAGGTCATGTCAACCTATTTTGCGCCGGACAGAGTGCTGGACATGACGCTGTGCGAAGAGGTCATCGAGCTGGACGATCGACAGAAGGTGATAGCTGGTTCCACCGATGTGGGAGATATAAGCTACATTGCGCCATTGGCACAGATTACCGCCGCTACCTGGCCGGTCGGCACGGCGGCTCATACATGGGGCGCCACTGCGGCTTCCGGATCTGGCATCGGACTCAATGCCATGATATTCGCGTCAAAGGTCATTGCAGGTACAGTCTATGATTTGCTGCGCGACCCGTCACTGATCACGTCAGCCAAGCAGGAGCACAAGAGAGTACTTGGTGCCTTCAAGTATGTTTCTCCGCAGGACGAATAGAGCGGAAGAATCCCATTGCGTATGCCGCAACAACCGCCGCCTGGGTGTTTCCAGACGGCGGTTGTCTTGTTCGGGCACAACATCGTTGCCCGGAAAGGAAGATGCCATGTCCTTGATGACAGGAACAGAATATCGCAGGAGCCTTGTTGAACGCAGGCCCCTTACCGTCTACCTCGGTGGCGAAAGGCTTGAAAGGCCATTTGATCATCCAATAATAAGAGCGTCGGTCAATTCCATCGCCTTGACGTATGAACTCGCCGAGGATCCGAAGTATCGGGAGACCATGACGGCGGTATCGGCTTTGACTGGAAAGAAGATCAACAGGTTCTGTCATCTGCATCAGAGCCCTGAGGATCTATACAAGAAGGTTGGCATGCAGAGGCTCTTGGGGCAGAAGTGCGGAACATGTTTCCAGCGCTGTGTAGGCATGGATGCATTCAATGCGGTCTATTCCACAACCTTCGAGATGGATGAGAAACATGGTACGAACTATCATGCGCGCTTTGTAGAATACATGAAACTTGTCGAAGACAGAGACCTTGTGGTTGATGGCTGCATGACCGATGCCAAGACCGACCGCGGCAAGCGGCCCCATGAATTGACAGATCCAGATGGCTATGTGCGGGTGGTGGAACGCCGACCCGACGGCATCGTCGTGTCCGGTGCCAAGATGCACCAGACTGGCGCCATCAATTCCCATCACGCGATGGTGATGCCTACCATGGCCATGGATGCACAAGACAAGGAATATGCCATCTGCTTCGCGGTGGAATCCGACGCGCCTGGCATCGTATACATATATGGCCGACAGTCATGCGATACGCGCCTCCTGGAAGATTCTGATGGAGCCAACATGGATGCCGGAAGTCCAGGATTCGGCGGACAGGAGTGCATGGTTATCTTCAACAATGTATTCGTGCCAAACGCCTGGATATTCATGAATGGTGAATGGGACTTTACCGGCATGCTGGTAGAGCGCTTCTCCGGATATCATCGGCAGAGCTATGCATGCAAGACAGGCGTGGGCGATGTCGCGATAGGTGCAGCGGCGCTGATTGCTCAATACAATGGAGTGGATAGAGCATCCCATATCAAAGACAAGATCGTGGAGATGATCCATCTCAATGAGACTATCTGGAGTTCATCGGTTGCCTGTTCCTGGCTCGGAACAAAGACCAGGGCTGGCAACTACCTGATTGATATGCTGTTGGCCAATGTGTGCAAGCAGAACGTCACTCGCTTTCCATACGAGATAGCCCGATTGCTCCAGGACATAGCCGGAGGCATCATGGTCACGATGCCGTCGGCCGGTGATATGAATAATCCCGACACGAGGCCGTACCTCGAGAAGTATTTGAAGGGCGTTGATGGCGTCTCGGCGCTCGACCGGATGAAGTTGCTGCGGCTGATCGAGAATCTGACGATGGGGCGTGCTGCCGTCGGTTACCTGACCGAGTCGATGCATGGAGCTGGCTCTCCTCAGGCTCAGCGTATCATGATATCCAGACAATCAGATGTGGAGAAGAAGAAGGCGTACGCAAAGAACCTTGCCAGAATCGAGGACTGACATGATTGATCCTCGCGATGAATACCAGCGCAAGCTGAGCGATGCGGCCTCGGCGGTGTCACGGTACATCGGGCCAGGTGATCATGTCGTGTTGGGCCACTGCGCAGGGGTACCGCTGGAGTTGACAAGGGCCCTACAGAACCAATCGGCGCGACTGACCGGCGTGGACATATTCCACATGGTGCCATTGCACGACTGCTCATATACTGATCCGGTGTTCGATGGCTGCTTCAGGCATTCGACAACATTCGTCGGCCGCCACACCGAAGCGGCTGTCGACGCCGGCCGGGCCGATTATGTTCCCTGCTTCTTCTCCGAGTTGCCCAAGTTTTTCAGGGAAGGCTACCTGCCTGTCGATGTTGCCATGATTTCGGTGAGCCCGCCTGATGATCATGGATTCATGAGTTTTGGTGTATCGGTGGACTATACGATGGAGGCTGCCAGACAGGCCCGCCATGTACTGGCGGAAGTGAACAGCCAGATGCCCAGGACAATTGGTTCCAGCATCCATGTTTCCGAAATCGATGCCCTGATAGAGACCAGCTATGTACCCATGGAAATTGCGCCTGCCGCGATAGGCCGTGTGGAAGAGAGCATCGGCGAGCATGTAGCCAGCCTCATACCCGATGGGGCCATCCTGCAGTTGGGAATAGGCGCCATCCCCGACGCGGTGCTCCATTTTCTTGACAACAAGCATGACCTCGGCATCCATACCGAGATGTTCTCGGATGGAGTTATCGATCTATACGAGAAGGGGATCATAACCAATCGATACAATGACATGAACCCCGGGAAAATGGTCGCAACATTTCTGATGGGAACGAGACGCCTGTACCGGTTCGTGCATGACAATGCGATGGTGCTGATGAAGCCCGTCGATTATACCAACAACCCATGCATAGCTGGAAAGTTGCGCAATCTGGTGTCGATCAACTCGGCGATCGAAGTCGATTTATACGGACAGGTCTGCGCCGATATGATAGGCCCGAGGCAATACTCGGGTGTTGGTGGACAGGTTGATTTTGTGCGAGCCAGCTCAATTTCGCCGGGTGGCAAATCGATCATCGCCTTGTCATCGACAGGCAAACACGGCGAAGTGAGCAAGATCGTCACGTCTTTGAAGCCAGGAGCGGCGGTCACGACGAGCCGTTATGACGTCGATACGATCGTAACGGAATACGGTGTGGCACGGCTCAAGGGAAGGAGCACGACCGAGCGTGCCAGGGCTCTGATAGCCATTGCCCATCCAGACTTCCGCGCAAGCCTTTCAGCAGAATGGAAGGGATAATCGCTTTCGTTTTCCTTGACGTTTCGCCGGAAGGGGCGGCATAATCGTTGCCCATGAACACCAACCCACTCTTGGCGCCATGGGATACTCCCCATCAGTTGCCGCCGTTTGACAAGATCAAGCCAGAACACTATGCCCCGGCGTTCGAAGCCGCGATGGCCGAACATCGGGCCGAGGTCGATGCCATTGCCGCCACTACGGAACCTGCCACATTCGAGAACACCGTGGCTGCATTCGATAGATCCGGCCAGTCATTTGCCAGGGTCGTCGGTGTATTCTTCAATCTGACATCGAGCGAGACAAGCGATGCCCTGCAGGCCGCCGAGCGCGATCTGATGCCAAAGATTGCGGCTCACCAGAACTGGCTGAGCCTGCATGAAGGCGTCTTCAAGCGGGTCGATGCCCTGTACCGTACGCGCGACAGGCTTGGGCTGGATCCTGAGCAGTTGCGGCTGCTCGAGCGGGTGCACCTGGACTTTGTCAGGGAAGGCGCCTTGCTGGTCGGTGCGGCGCGGACCCGCTATGCGGCCATAACCGAGGAACTGGCAGGGCTCTTCACGACATTCAGCCAGTCAGTGCTGGGCGACGAGGCGGCGTTCTGCCTGGAGCTGAAGACCGAGGCGGACCGAGCCGGGCTTCCGGGCTTTGTGCTCGATGCGGCCAAGAGTGTTGCGGCCGACAAGAAGATCGATGGCTATGCCATCAACCTGTCGCCGTCGCTCGTCGATCCGTTCCTGACCTATTCGACTCGGCGCGACCTGCGTGAAAAGGTGTGGCGCGCGTTCAAGGCTCGTGGCGAAAGCTGTGCCGAGCGCGACACGAGGCCCATCGCGGAGAAGATCCTGCGGCTGCGGGCCGAGCTTGCCGGGCTGATGGGTTACGGCACCTATGCCGACTATGCCCTCGTCGACCGCATGGCCAAGAAGCCGGCCGCGGTAAACGATCTTCTAATGCGGGTATGGGAGCCCGCCCGCGCCAGAGCCCTGACAGAACAGAAGGACCTTGAGGCTCTTGCGGCCACGGAGGGCTTCAAGGGGCCGCTCTCAGGCTGGGACTGGAACTTCTATGCGGAGAAGCTCAGACAGCGGCGTTTCAAACTCGACGAGGCCGAGCTCAAGCCATACTTCCAGCTTGACCGGATGATGGACGCGATGTTCGACGCGGCCGGACGCCTCTACGGCATTGGCTTCAAGGAAGTGCACGGAGTCCCGCTGTACCATCCCGATGTGCGGCTCTTCGAGGTGCGCAGCACCGCAGTCGATACGCTGGTTGGTGTATTCCTCGTGGACAGTTTTGCCAGGTCGACCAAGCGCGGTGGCGCGTGGATGAGCGAGTTCAGAGGGCAGTCGAGGAATCGCCCGGGCGGACTCGAGTATCCGATCATCATCAACAATACCAATTTTGCAAAGGCCGCAGCAGGCAAGCCGACGCTGCTTTCGCTTGATGATGTACGCACGCTCTTCCATGAGTTCGGCCACGGGCTGCATGGCCTTTTGTCCAACGTTACCTACAACCGGCTGGCGGGCACCAGCGTGCTGCGTGACTTTGTGGAACTGCCCAGCCAGATCAACGAGCACTGGGCGCTGACGCCGGCTATACTCAAGAAGCACGCGATCCATGCGCAGACCGGCGAGGCCATTCCCGACAGGTTGATCGAACTTATCAAGAAGAGCGAGCACTTCAACCAGGGATTCCTGACCGTTGCGTACACATCGTGTGCCCTGATAGACATGTCGCTGCACCAGCATCCCAACCCGGAAAAGCTGAGCCTGGCGGATTTCGAGGCGTCTGAGTGCAAGCGTCTGGGCGTACCCGAAGCGGTGGGCATGCGGCACCGCCTGCCACAGTTCAGGCACCTGTTCAGCGACAATGGCTATGCCGCCGGCTACTATGTGTACATGTGGGCCGAAGTGCTGGACGCTGACGGCTTTGAGGCATTCGAGGCGACCGGTGATGTCTTCAACCCGGAGCTTGCGGCGAAGTTCAAGCGCTTCGTGCTTTCCGCGGGCAACACGCTCGACCCGGCCGATGCATACCGAGCATTCCGCGGCCGTGATCCCGATGTTGGAGCATTACTCCGAGGCCGCGGGCTGGTTTAAGTTCGTCAGAAGCTGGCGGCCAATTCCTTGACCGCCAGCTCTATCTGGTCCCTGACCTCTCGTACCTGTGCCATGATTTGTTCATCGTTGCCGGTGAAGGTCGATGGATCGGCGAATGGCCAGTGCAGCCGCAGGGCGATTCCCGGGAATATGGGGCATCGTTCTGCCGCTTCCTTCGAGCACACCGTAACTACGACCTGAAAGACCCTTTTGGCGTTGAACAGGTCAAACACGCTCTTCGTAGGGTTGCCAGAAATGTCGATGCCTGCCTCAGCCATGGCGCGCACAACAAACTGATTGAGCCTGCCTGGCTCAAGGCCCGCGCTCTCGACACGAAAACGGTCGCCGCCATGCTTCTTGAGGAATGCCTCAGCCATCTGGCTGCGGGCCGAATTGTGGACGCACAGGAACAGGACGCTCGTCATCGGTGGATCCTCCATGCTTGATCATGGCGATGGATTGTCAGAGATCAATGAGAATTCGATGAAGAGCGAGTCAGCAGGACTGGTCTGAGTTTTTCTGGCATTATGCACGATGATGAACTACACTTGCCTGGAGACGTGCTGCAGGCATCCAAGACAAATTTCCAGGATGATTCTTCCTCGCCATACCGGGCACGCAAGGAGAACTATAATGGAGAAGGAACGGCGCTTCATTCTGCTGGTCGATGACGAGCCCAATATAACCAGAGCCTTGAAGCGCGAACTGGATGATTGGTCTACGGAGCGTTCGATAGAGATACTCACGGCCTCCTCGGCACAGACGGGCCTGAACCTCCTGGAGATGCACGGCGCGTCGACGAGTGTCGTGATATCCGACCTCAAGATGCCGGAGATGCTCGGCTCCGACTTCCTGTTGGAAGTGAAGGCTAAGTACCCGCATATCATCTCAATGCTGCTGACCGGATACTCCGAGACCCAGGAGGTCGTGAAGGCGGTAAGCGCCGGAATATTCAGCTACATTCTCAAGCCATGGAACTCGGAGTACCTGCTGGCAGAGATACAGAAGGCGTACGAGTACGGCACCATCAGACGGGACCGCGAGCAGTATATAGCGATGGTCGAGGATGAACTGAAGTGGGCGGGTGAGATGCAGAAGGCGATACTGAAGCCAAATTTGCCCAACTCGGAAGGTGTAGAGTTTCGCGCCAGCTATCGTCCGCTTCCTGGTCTCTATTGTGGTGGTGACTATTATGACGTCATCTTTCTTGGCCCAGACCGATACCTGCTACTAATAGGCGATGTCGCCGGCCATGGCGTCAAGGCGGCTTTCGTAACGGGTATACTCAAGGCCGTGATATATCCAGAATATATACGTTCCGTAATAGGCAAGGAATTTTCTCCAGGGGCCTTCCTGTCGTGGCTCAATGATAGAATGACATTTGAGTTTCGCAGTACATCGAGCATGATCATCACGTTTTTCGCCGGACTCATCGATTTGAAGAAGATGAATTTCAAGTATGCCAACGCCGGGCATAATCATCCATATATAATCCGTAGCGGAGCTCCGCATGAGCTGTTGGTGTCAGGCACCGGAATTGGCATGAATCGCTCGATCACCTATGCTGAACAGAACGTGCGCATACAGGCGGATGATATGCTGGTGCTATATACTGATGGGCTTGTGGAAGTTGATTGTGCCAAGGATACGGAGCCGCTCAACCCAATGCAGTTGCTCAGTTCCGTTCTGCCTGGAGACGACTACCACCGAAGGCTTCTGGAGTCTGCGCTCAAGAGCTCAGGTGCTCGGGACTTTTCCGATGATGTCACGCTGGTTACCGGCCGGATATTATAGGCCATGGATATCGACGCGCTTGTCGCCGACGCCTTTGCTGAACATCCCATGGATACCATTCATGGTTTTGTGGAGGATGATGTCTGTACTCTGTACCTGTCAGGCTCCATTGACATGAAATATGCCAAAGACTTTCAGAAACTGCTGCAATCAGCCATCGCTCAGCTCAGGGCTGGCTCAGTGGTCATCCTGGATATGCGCCACGTTGACTACATATCATCGACGGGAGTAGGCGCTTTTGTATCCGGTCTGGTCGATGCAAAGCGGCGCGACATAGCACTGACGCTCCGGGATATACAGCCGAAGGTCAGCGCAATATTCCAATTACTTGGATTCCTGAGCTTCTTTGAAGAGGCGCCAACCCATGGTTGATTCGTTGCTTTCCCGGTCTCAATGGCTGAACAGTTCAAACAGGACGCTGGCGCCGCTGCTGATGGAGATATTCAGGATATATGCGGAGGACGAAACAGAAAAGGCGAATGTCGCAGCCGTCAATGAGGTCAGAGAGTCATTCGCCGCCGATGCGGCGGCTTTGTTCTACATCAACGGTAAAAGGGAATTCCATATTTGCCTGGCTGGCCTTGATTTCCCCATAACGCTTGATGAAGCACGGTGGCGGTCGACGATCGAGGCACATACAGCTGAAGACGAAGTTACGCGCTTTGGGCCCTGGTCGATGCCTGGTATCGAGAAGCCGATCGCATTCTGGATATCCGCCCGTCTGTACCGCATCGGAAACGAGGGAGGTTATATATTCCTTGGCAGGAATGGTGTCCCATGGCTGGAATTGCAATCGAGCGCCGTGGTGGAGTTGAAGCGAGTCATGGCTCCTTTATTCATGATACGGCACGAACGCGGAATAGCGGAATATAGCCGGAACGAGGCAGAGAAACGGCTAGCCGCCAGCGAGTCGAGGCTCAGAGCCTTGTTCGACGGCATGCGCGATATGGTGTATACCGCGGATGCAAACGACATGATCACCGAAGTCAGCGTGTCTGCTTGCTCACTGTTGGGCTTCGCTTCAAAGCATGATCTTATAGGCAGGTCGTATCGCAGTCTGCTGGCCACGCCAGAAGACAGGTTGCTGTTCCTTGACAAGATCCGCGAGGATGGCTTCATCGATGACTACGAAGTCATCCTGAAGAAGAACGATGGCGAATCTATCTTCTGCCTTGAGACAGCGCATGCGCGCAAGAATGATTCCGGCGGTATCATCGAAATTCAGGGCATTGTCAAGGATATATCCGATCGAATCAGGAACGAGCGCGAGCTTTGGAAGATGAATCTTGAATTGGCCGACTCCAACCTGAAATTGCAGAAGACTCAGCAGCTGATGGTACAGCATGAGAAGATGGCATCGATAGGTCAACTGGCGGCCGGCGTCGCTCACGAAATAAACAACCCGCTCGGGTTTCTTATCAGCAATAACACGACACTGGAGAAGAATGCCAGAAAGTTGCAGGAGGCATGGGCACAGATGCGGTCGCTGGAAGGGCCGACCATGGTCGGGACCGAGGCCAGCTCCAGAATTGAACAGCTGTTCAGCCAGGCATTCGAGATATTTTCCGAATCCAGGGATGGCTTTGAGCGTATACAAAAAATAGTCAGCAACTTGAAGAATTTCTCAAGAATAGACCAGAGTCTGAGCCTTGTGGATTTCGATGTGAATGCCGGCATCGAGAGTACCTTGGTCGTGGCATGGAACGAGATAAAATATGTTGCCGAGGTCCACAAGAAGCTGGAACCCTTGCCGCTGGTCCGTTGCAATGCCAACGAGATCAACCAGGTTTTTCTTAATATCATGGTCAACGCCGCGCAGGCAATTGCAGACCAGAAGAAGAGTGAAAAAGGCACTCTCGATATAAAGACAACCCAACAGGGAAAGAGTGTCATCATCGCAATTGGTGATGATGGGCCTGGCATTCCGGAGGCAGTACAGAACAAGATATTTGATCCGTTCTTTACGACCAAGGCGCCGGGAAAGGGCACCGGACTGGGCCTGAGCATCTCGTACGATATCGTCGTCAACAAGCATGGCGGGACGCTGTGGGCAGAGTCGAGCCCCGGGGTCGGCACGACATTCTTCATATCGTTACCGATAGCGGGGCCCGCCTCACAGCCCGAATGACAGCTCCATCTCATACGTGCCGGGATGCAGGCGGTAGCACTCCAGTGTGTCGGGCCCGCAAGAGGCCGTGCCCAGTCCGCGCTGAGCAACATCGATATATAGCAGGGTCTGCGGAACCGGTCTCACCTGATACCAGTGGCGGGCGGCCCACAGCTGCTCGGCGCTGGCATGGCTGGCGGTAAAGTCAAAGCCCGTACCGCTTGCCGATCCGTGGCCTGCGATGTGCAGACGCGATTCGCCTGGCCCCTCAATGGTCAGGTTGCGCACATCGGTTCTATTGCCATTCTCCTGCGGCAGGATATAGGGCACGCGCAGATCGTTCACCGTGGAACTCCAGCGGCCGAACCGTGTGCCTGCCTTCCTGTCGGAGTAGCACTCTTCCGGACCGCGGCCGTACCATGACACGTGCTCGAAACCGGGTACCAGCGCGGTGACCAGTCCTATGCGGGGCAATTCGGGCAGGTCCGCGTCGAGCTGAAATTCGAAATGTGCCATCGGCCCCATTGTCTCGCTGGTCCATCGTTGCACGAAGTGTCCGACGGCAATGCCTTTGGCCGTGCGCACGGCATGGCTTACCAGAACGTCTGTCTTCGATGTGGCGTCCAGCACGCGGTTGCCATCGAATGATTCGAGCGCAAAGACCAGCCGATCAAGGCCAGCGTCAAGCCACTGCAGCATCGCCTTGTTCATATAGTAGAAGGCAAATTCGGGGATTCCGCGCAACATCATGAAATTCTTGAGGCCGTCGTTCTCCGTTGGCGCCCGCCACAGGTTCATGGTAAGCGGTGCGGCCAGGTATTCCATGGTGCCATCAGAGAGCGACGACACGAAGCTCTGGTCATTGAAGCCGAGCCGCCATGCAGCGGAGCCTGTCTTGCCCGATGATGGCACCGCGTGCCTGGGCCCGTGGGTGGCCGGACGGGCCGACAACGGCAACTGGTCCCACGCAAGCCGATGTCCCGCTGGCGCCCAGCTCGTGGCATCAGACTGGCAGAAGTCTACGGTAAGGAAACATTCGGCCGATGAAGCGATATGCTTGGTGTCATCGCTCCATGGGATGTGCAGATCGATTGTAGCCGATGCACCCGGTGCCAGCTCCGGCATATTCGCCGTGCCGGCATGTATGATATGGCCGTCTGCCATGATGTTCCAGCGCAGCTCGATGTCGCTTGCGGTGATAAAATTAAATCGGCTGGTTATGGTCAGCAGGCCAGTGGCAGGATCGGCAGCGGTCGCGGCAAGAGGCTGGAACAGCCTGGCGCATTCCGCCAAGGCCGGCTTGATACCGCGGTCAGGAAATACAAGCCCGTCGTTGCAGAAGTCCAGGTCGCTCGGCGCGTCGCCAAAGTCGCCACCGTATGCCCAGTATTCCTGGCCATCGGGGGCTGTGGCCAGCAAGCCCTGATCCACCCAGTCCCATATGTAGCCTCCCTGAAGGCCGGGATATTTCTCGATGGTCGCCCAGTAATCGGCGAGTCCTCCGGATGAATTGCCCATAGCGTGTGCGTACTCGCACATGATGAAGGGCCGCGCGTCCTTCGTCGTTGTGGCCCAGGCCTCGAGCAGTTCGATTGGCGGATACATCGTGGACACGAAATCGGAGGCGTGCTTGCCGCGGTTCAGCGACTCGAGCGAGTAGGGGCCCTGACCAAACTCGTCGCGCGCGGCGCCCTCGTAGTGTATGGGCCTGTCCGGATCGAATGAGCGCATCCAGCCGGCGAGCGCATCGTGATTGGGGCCATACCCGGATTCGTTGCCGAGTGACCAGATGATGATTGACGGATGGTTCTTGTCACGCAGTACCATGCGCGAGCCACGATCGATGAAGGCAGCGAGCCACTGCGGATCCCTGCAGAGCTGATCGTAGTAAGCATGTGATTCTATGTTCGCCTCATCCATCAGATACAGGCCATACTGGTCGCAGAGGTCGTACCAGCGTTCGTCGTTCGGGTAGTGGCTGTTCCGCACCGCATTGAAATTGTGGCGCTTCAACAGCTCGATGTCTCTGACCATGCTGGCCAGGTCAAGCGTCTTGCCAAGGCGCTCGTCGTGTTCGTGGCGGTTTACGCCGCGCAGCATAACGCGCTTGCCGTTGATAAGCATGGCCTTGTCGGCCATCTCTATCCGCCTGAAGCCAAGGCGACAGGCGGTGTGCTCAAGCTCGGCACCGGACGGCGACACGAGCGTGAAGAGGGCCGTGTACAGGTATGGATCCTCCGCACTCCAGAGGCGCGGGTTATCCACCGCAATGGACAGGCGGCCATGCCAGCCGGATATCCTGTAGCGGCCATCGACCGTAACCGAGGCGGCCGCTATCGGGGCGTTCTGTCCGGGAGCATGCAGTGCTACCCGCATTGTGTAGTCACCCTGTTCCATCACGGCCGCCGAGCTGGATGCCGTTGGGTCCGGGGCACCATAATCTGCGGGTCCCGCGATGGGAGGCACCCGGTCGAAACCAGGGTCGACGGTGAACCCGAGGCTCGCGTCGATAGCCAGGATGCCGTGCTTCAGGCTTGCATCGAGGCGTGGCCTCAGGTCTACGTCGGCGATGTAGGCCTGATCGGTCGAGTACAGGTAGACGCTCCGGTATATGCCGCCATACCACCACTGATCCTGATCTTCTACATAGCTTGCATCCGAGTATCGTATCACCGAGAACGCCAGCAGGTTGCGCCCAGGCTTGAGACAGGCGCTCAGGTCGAACTCCGATGGCAGCCTCGTATCCTTGCTCCAGCCGACAGGCTGGCCATTGCACCAGACTTCCATGAAGCTTTCCGCTCCACCGATATGCAGCACCGTCCGGCGGCTTTCCCAATCCGACGGCAGCGCAAAATCGACACGGTACATGCCCGTGGGATTGTGTACTTCGGGCGGGCTGGGAGGCACATTGGAGAACGGCATGATCACGTTGGTATAGTGAGGCTTGTCATGGCCCTGCAGAGTCCAGGTTCCAGGCACCTCGATGGTGCCCCACCTCGAAGCATCATGCTCCGGCAGAAAGAAGCCATCGGGGCGGCTGGATGGATTGTCTGCCAGCGCAAAGCTCCAGTGCCCGTCGAGCTTCAGAAGCCATGGGTTCTGATCGGTTTCTATGGCACGAGGGCCGGCCTGCGCGGCGTGCAATGCGGCGTGCGCCTGCGCGTAAGGCAGCAACGGGCTTCTCATGGGGAGTCTGTGCAATGATATACGTCCCGGGTCCTGCCAGGGATTGCATGATGAGAGGTTGGCTGGAGTCACGATTACCCTTTCACGGCGCCTACGGTCATGCCGCTTACAAAATAGCGCTGAAACGCAAGGAAGAAGACGAGCGGCAGGATCATCGCGATGATGGAACCCGACGCCGTCATATTATAGTACGAAATGAACTCTCCCTGCATGTTGGCTAGTCCCAGCGTTACGGGCTTGAGCCTGTCGCTCTGGAGCAATACGAGCGACCACAACAGGTCGTTCCATATCCAGGTG
>Ga0209467_1001320_pt1 | contig 22335 bp, 21 predicted proteins | sample Higcelwee11metaG_FD_187175 | JGI IMG/M metagenome (GOLD analysis project Ga0209467, IMG submission 187175) | Freshwater pond sediment microbial communities from the University of Edinburgh, under environmental carbon perturbations - High... | ecosystem: Environmental > Aquatic > Freshwater >... | reverse complement strand
CCCGAGCACGATGGTGATGTCCTCTTCCTTGGCCAAGAAGGTCATCATCTCCTCCCCGGCCAAGGAAGAGGACATCACCATCGTGCTCGGGGTCAACGACCACCTGTACGATCCCGAGAAGCACCACATCATCTCCAACGCCTCCTGCACCACCAACTGCCTGGCCCCGGCCGTGAAGGTGGTGCATGAGAAGTTCGGCATCGTCACCGGGCTTTTGTGCACCATCCATTCCTACACCAACGACCAGCGCATCCTGGATCTGCCGCACAAGGATCTGCGCCGGGCCCGGGCCGCAGCCATGAACATCATCCCCACCTCCACGGGCGCGGCCCAGGCCGTGGCCCTGGTCATCCCGGAGCTTAAGGGCAAGTTCGGCGGCTATTCCCTGCGCGTGCCCACGCCCACGGTGTCGGTCGTGGACTTCGCCTGCACCCTGGAGAAATCCACCACCACCGAGGAACTGCGCGCGGCGCTTCGGGCCGCCTCCGAGGCCGAACTCAAGGGCATCCTGGGCTACGCCACCGAGCCCCTGGTCTCCATGGACTACAAGGGCGACCCCCGCTCGGGCATCGTCGAGGAAGAATACACCGTGGTCCAAAACGGCAACATGGCCAAGGTCGTGGCCTGGTACGACAACGAATGGGGCTATTCCTGCCGCGTGGGCGACCTGATCAAGCTCATGGCTGCAAAGGGCATCTAGCCCGCCCCGCGCCAAACGGCACGAAAACGGCCCCCGCCCCGGAACCATGTCCGGGACGGGGGCCGACGTTTTTGGGGGCGGCGCGGCGGCCTATTTCTTCAGGTCGGCGTACCAGCCGCTGGCGTCGGTCAGGATGGAGGTGACCCGGTCCACCATCTGGTGCGGGTCGGCCAGGTAGCCGTCCAGGAGCAGGGCCGCGTCCAAAAGCTGGTTGGCGGCGGTGGCCAAAAACGGGTCGTCCGGGCTGGCCTGGTGGATGCGCAACAGGTTGCGCACAAGCGGATGGTCGGGGTTGAGCTCCAGGATCTTTTTGGGCGGCGTCTCGTCCTTGGCCAGCATGCGCATGATCTTTTGCATCCCGGCCGAGGGGTCGCCGTCGGGACCGACCAGGCAGGAGGGGCTTTTGCGCAGGCGCTCGGACAGGCGCACGTCCGCCACCCGGTCGCCCAGGACGGTCTTGACGGCGGCCGTCAGGCCGGGCAGGGCGGCCTGCTGGTCCGCAGACAGGGGGGCCGGGGCGTCCGCAGCGGCCACGCTCTCGAAGGCGGCCAGATCGCCGGGCGCGGCCCGGTCGGCGGAGGTCAGGGTCAGCTCCTTGTAGGCGCGCACGGATTCCATGACGAATTCGTCGATGGGCTCCAGCAGATAGAGAACCTCAAGGCCCTTGTCCCGGAAGATTTCCAGGGTGGGGCTTAAGTCCAGGGCGGCCCGGGAGGGGCCGGAGAGGAAGTAGGCGTTTTTCTGGCCGGACTTGGCCCGCGTGGCGTAGTCGGCCAGCGAGGCCAGGGGCGCGGGCTTGCCGGATTCCGGGGGCAGGGCCGAGGACTCGAAGCGCAGAAGTTCCGCAAAGGCCTCGCGGTGCAGGTAATCGCCGTAGCCGAGCTTCATGACCCGGCCGTGCTCGCGCCAGAAGTCGGCGTATTTCTCGGCGTCGTCCTTGGCCATCTGTCCCAGCCGGTCGAGAACCTGCTTGGTGATGGTGGAGGCGATCTTGCGCAGCACCCGGTTCTCCTGGAGGGTCTCCCGGGAGATGTTCAGGGGCAGGTCTTCGGTGTCCACCACGCCGCGCACGAAGCCTAAAAATTCCGGCAGAAGATCCTTGGTTTCGTGCTGGATGAGCACCCGGCGCACGTAGAGGTCCAGGCCCCGGGCCTCGGGACGCATGCCGAAGAGGTCCATGGGGCTTTTGGGGATAAAAAGCAGGGCGCTAAACTGCACCGGCGCATCCACGGAGACGTGGATGGTCAGAAGCGGCTCCTCGGTGTCGAAGGTCAAAAACTCGTAGAACTCCTTGTACTGCTCGGGCGTGACCGAGAACTTGGACTCGCGCCACAGGGCCGGGACGGTGTTGACCTTCTCCTCGCCAACGAAAATGGGGAAGGAGATGAAGTTGGAATGCTTGCGGAGGATGGTCTTGATGCGTTCGGGGTCGGCGAATTCCTTGGCTTCGTCCTTCAGATGGATCTCGATGCGCGTGCCCCGGACGGCGTCTTCGGGGCCTGCGGCGATGGAGTAGGCGCCGGAGCCGTCGGACTCCCAGAGCACGGAGGGCGTGTCCGGGAGCAGGGATTTCGTGGTCAGGACCACGTTTTTGGCCACCATGAAGACCGAATAGAATCCCACGCCGAAGCGGCCGATGATGCCTGAAGCGGCGTCCTTGTTGTCGGCGAGCTTTTTGAGGAACTCGGCGGAGCCGGAGCGGGCGATGGTGCCGATGTTTTCGATGAGTTCGTCATGGGTCATGCCCAGGCCCGTGTCGACGATGGTCAGGATGCCCGCCTCCTTGTCGGCTGTGATGCGGATTTCAAGCGGCAGTTCGGGATTGGCCACGGCCGTGCCGCGCCCGGTCTCGAAGCGCAGCTTGTCCAGGGCGTCGGAGGCGTTGGAGACGAGTTCGCGCAAAAAGATTTCGCGGTTGGTGTAGATGGAATGGGTGATGATTTCCAGCAGTTGGCGTATCTCGGCCTTGAACTCATGGGTGGAACCCGGATTTTTGTCCGGCATGATGCGCTCCTTGGTGTGAAAAAGGTGGTGGGCCCGCCAGGGAGGCGGGCGGATCTGTAGCGCGCCGCCAGGGCGCGCGGGCTATCCGGCTCAGGAGAATCCGCCGCCGCCGCATCCCGAGGAATGGGTTTCGAAGCGGGGCAGGGTGGCCTGCCCCGGGCGAACGGACGAGGTGGCGGACAGGACGCGGGTGCAGGACTCGTGGCCGCAGCGGGGACACTTCGGGGGAGTGTCGCTATGCACGGACACCAGTTCCTCGAAATGGGCATCGCAGGCGGGGCAGGCGTATTCGTAGAGGGGCACGGTGATCCTCCGGGGAGTATTTTTGCGGATATCAGGTAAGTCGCCGGACCATGATGTCAAGGGCCGCGAAACCCCGCCAGCCGGGAAGACGCCTGGAAAGTGTCGCTTGCGGCGTTGACAACGGCCCAGCCCGGATTATCCTTTTTTTCGGAAAAAACATTGGGAGGTGCATGCCATGGTTATCGATTTGAGTCCTTTTTACGGCACGTCGAATCCCTTCGACAGGCTGCTCGAATCGCTTTGGACGCCGCTTTCCATAAGCCAGAGAAGTCTGGCCTATCCTCCGCTCAACATCAGCGAGGATGCAGAGAGCATTTACGTCCAGTGCGAGATCCCGGGCATGGATATCGACGACCTGGATCTGACCTTGACCGATTCGAGCCTGGTCATCAAGGGCGAACGCAAGGGGGTCAAGGGGAAATTCTACCGCCAGGAGCGGCCCACGGGCTTTTTCCAGCGGGTGGTGAACATCCAGGCGGTCATCAGCCGGGACAAGGTCACGGCCAAGATGAAAGACGGCGTCCTGGAGGTGGTCATCCCCAAGGCTGAAGGGAGCAAGCCCAAAAAAATCAGCATCGACGCCCAGTAGCGCGGTTTTTCAGCGGTCGCCGACTGCGGACGACGGGCGGCGGCTGGAGGGAGCAGGTTGCCTTGGAATACCCGGCGGGGGCGTTCGGTCATCCCGCCAGGACAAGGAATTTCCCCGAGCGCCCTCAGCCATGAAAAAACACATGCAGCGGGCAAGGGGCGTGACGCCCCCCCCGGGAACATGGCGCCATCATCGCGCCAGGGAGGAATCGGCCATGAACGAAAACGCCGCCAAGACCGAGAAGGGATTGCCCCGGGTCAAACCGGCTACGGACATCATCGAGACCGATGACGGGTTCCTGCTCTTGCTGGATATGCCTGGCGTGGACAAGGAACATCTGGTCATCGACTTAAACGAGGATGAGATCAAGATTTCCGGCAAGGCGGAATATGACGCCCCGGAAAAACGCAAGATCGGGCATGTGGAATTCGGCTCGGGCGAATACTTCCGCAGCTTCACCCTGTCGCACATCGTGGACAAGGAGCGGATCAAGGCCACCCTGAAAAACGGGGTGGTGGAAGTGAGCCTGCCCAAGGCCGCCAAGGCCCAGCCGCGCAAGATCGAAATTCAGGCCGGATAGACGGCCGGGACACGCACCATGAAGAAGCGGGCCTTTCTTTCGGGAGAGGCCCGTTTTGTTTTTGCGTATTTTATGCGGATATGTAAAGATAAACAAAACAGGCTAAGAGAGCATGCGACTTCGATCGTGTCGAGGCAGCCTTTTTTATGGCTTTGGCTCCGGCTTCGGCGTGCATTTCGGCTCGCGACAATTGACAATCGCTCCATTTGACAGCATGTTTGCCGCGCCGGAACGATTTTCGGAATCATCGACTTTGGAGGAATCAATGGAAGAGTATTTGAAAAGCGCCCTGGAGATTGTGAAAGCGCAGGCTTCCGTAAGAAACATGACCGATGAGGAGATCACCTCCATGGTCAAAAGGCTCGCGGGCGGCATCCGGGAGATCAGCGAAGGATGCAGTGCAAGCGAGAATGCGCCGGGACTTGGACTTGACCCCAAAAAGGCCATTAAGGAAAAGACCGTCACCTGTCTGGAATGCGGCAAGGCCTTCAAGGTCATCACCAAAAAGCACCTTGGCTCCCACGGGTTGACCCCCGAGGAGTACAAGGAAAAGCACGGCTTCAAGAAGGGAACGCCCCTGGTCTGCAAGGCCTTGCAGCGTGACCGTCGCAAGAAAATGAAGGAAATGCGGCTGTGGGAAAAGAAAGCCCAGAAGGCCGCGAAATAACATCAACCGAATGCAAGCAGGAGAAGGGTACATGGCCAAAGCTGATTTGATCGAAAAGGTACAGGTCAAAGCGGGATTTGAAACCAAGGCGGCTGCCGGCAAGGCCCTCGACGCCGTGGTCGAGGTCATCCGGGACGCCCTGTCCGCCGGGGAAACCGTGACCCTGACCGGGTTCGGATCCTTCAAGGTTTCCGAGCGCGCCGCCCGTACCGGCCGCAACCCCCAGACCGGCAAGGAGATCAAGATTCCCGCTTCCAAGGCGGTGAAGTTTACCGTAGGCAAGGCCCTCAAGGAAGCGGTGAAGTAGGTTCCCTTCCCCTGATCGCCGAAATGACGACGGCCCGGGACCATGCGGTTCCGGGCCGTTTTTTATGGGCGAACGTCGGGAAACGGGCGCGGCGGTCAGCCCGCCTTGGCGACCACGGCCTGGCCGATGGTCCGGCCCATCTCCACATATTTGGCCAGTTCCTCGTGCTTGGGGACGTACAGAGAACGCAGGGGCTCGGCCGGCATCTCCATGCCCATGGCCGAAAGCGCCTCGGCCACGGCCTTGACGGCCTCGCCGCTCCAGCCGTAGGAGCCGAAGGCCCCGCCGATCTTGTTCTGGGGCTTAAGGCCCTTCATGTAGGTCAGCATGTCCGCCACCCGGGGCAGCATGCCGTTATTGTGGGTGGGAGAACCCACCACCACGGCCCCGGCCTCCAGCACCTCTTCCATGACGTCGCTGTGGTCGACGACGTGCAGGTTCATGATCTTGACGGACAGGCCTTCGGACAAAAGGCCGGTGGCGATGGCCTCGGCCATTTTTTCCGTGGAGCGCCACATGGTGTCGTAGACCACCACGGCCTTTTTCGTGGGCTTTTGGGCGGCAAACGCCTTGTAGGATTCGATGGCGTAGGCTACGTCGGCCCCCCGGAACATGACCCCGTGGTCCGGCAGGAGATAGTCGATAGCCAGTCCCATGGATTCGATTTGGGCGATGATTTTTTGCGTGATGGGCGAAAACGGCAGCACGATGTTGGCGTAATAGCGGACCATCTGGCGATACAGCTCGGAGCGGTCCACCTCGTCGGCAAAGCGTTCGCTGCTGGCGATGTTCTGGCCGAAGGCGTCGTTGGTGATGAGGATCTTGTCTTCGGGGATATAGGTGGCCATGCTGTCGGGCCAGTGCAGCATGCGGGTTTCCAAAAAGGACAGGGTGCGCGCGCCGATGCTCACGGTGTCGCCGGTCTTGACGACCTGGATGGGCCAGCCGGTCACGTCGAAATGCGATTTCAGGGCCCGCTCGCCCATGGGGGAGCAGAAGATCTTCTCCGGTTTGACCTGGGCCACGATCTCCGGCAGGGCTCCGGAATGGTCCATCTCCACATGGTTGACCACGATGTAGTCGATGTCCCCGGGTTTGACCAGATGGGCGATTTTGCACAACAGATCGTTTGCGAATTCGGCCTTGACCGTATCGAACAGGGTGACCTTCTCATCGTTGATGAGATAGGCATTGTAAGTTGTGCCGAGCGGGGAGGTGGAATAGCCGTGGAAATTGCGGCAGTCCCATTCCACGCTCCCGACCCAATGGACGTCTTTAACGATTTGAGCGGGTTTCATGCAGGTCTCCTCAAAACGACCGCCGGCCAGGGGCCGGCGGTGTGAAGGGAAATATGGAGGCAGACGGCTATTCCTTGGTGAATTCGTCCTTGGCGGCCCCGCACACCGGACAGACCCAGTCCTCGGGGAGATCTTCGAATTTGGTTCCGGGTTTGACCCCGTTGTCCGGATCGCCGTCCTTGGGGTCGTACACATAGCCGCAGATGTTGCAGACATATCTGTCCATGTCGTCTCCTTGGTCCGGTATCGCCCTTCCCCGCGACCACGAAAAAAAAGACCTCATTTTGGCCCTCAGCGCCGGGTGCGCCCCTTGGGACGCACCCTTGCCTGAGCGGCAAACAGGGTGTTTTTTCGTATCGCCGTGATGGACTCTTTCAGGCGGAGTCCCGGCGAAAGATCGCCGGTTCAGGACCGGTTTCGTTCTCACTGCATGGCGTGCCCATTTTCACGATCACGCCATGGGAAGTCTATCCGTTAGTTCGGCTGTTTTTGTCAAGGGGCTGTCCGGGCCTGGATCTCACTTGATCCGGTTCGCCGGGGCAGCCCCGGCCGGGTCATCCTTCTCGAAAACGCGCCACCAGGGCGGCCAAATGCTGGGACATGTCCCTGACCCCGGTGATGCTGTGGTTGGCTTCCTGAATTTGTCGCGAAATATCCTGCGAAAGTTCATTGATGTGGCTGACGCTGTGATTGACCTCGTCGCTGGTGGAGGACTGCTGCTCCGAAGCCGCCGCGATGTTGCGCACCATGTCCGCAATGCGGTCGGACTGGTCCACGATCTGCCCCAGCACCGCGCCGGACTTTTCCGCCATCTGGGCCGTCAGTTCCACCTTGGCCTTGGTTTCGTCCATACCTGAAACCACGGTGCGGGTGCTGCCCTGGATGTCCCGGATGGCCTCGGCCACCTCGGTCGTGGCCAGCATGGTCTTCTCGGCCAGTTTGCGGACCTCGTCGGCGACCACCGCGAATCCGCGGCCGGCCTCTCCGGCCCTGGCGGCCTCAATGGCGGCATTGAGCGCCAGGAGGTTGGTCTGGTCGGCGATGTCCCCGATGACGGCCATGACCCGGCCGATGTTTTCCGCCCGGGTGGAGAGCTCGCCCAGGGACAGTGCCAGACTTTCGGTGCGCTCGGAGACCTGGCGGGTCTCGGTCACGGTGTTTTGCACCTCCCGGCCGCCCTCCCGGGCCGCCTGGCTGGCCACATCCGAGGCCTCGGCGGTCTGTCCGGCGTTTTTGGCGACCTCAAGCACCGTGGCGTTCATCTCCTCCATGGCCGTGGCCACCCGTTCGGTCTCCCCGGCGGTGGTGTCCACGCCCCGGGTCAGTTCCTCCATCTGCCGCGACAGTTCGTCGGATGCCGCAGACAGGTTCATGGCCACGTCCGTGACCTCCTGGGCCACCTTGAGCAGATTTTCGCGCTGGGCCCGGATGCGATCCTTGTCGCGTTCCTCCTGGGTCAGATCGATGAGCACCCCGATGGCCCCCACGGTCTGGCCTGCGGCATTTTGCAGAGGGGATATCTCATAGTGCAGGGGATAGACCGTGCCGTCGGTCCGGGTGAAGCGGGTGAAGCCGCTTTTGCTGGTCCCGGTGGCGATGACCTCGCCGCAGATCCGGCCGCCGTGTTCGCCGGAGAGGTTTTCGGACACGGGGCGGCCCACGAGTTCCTTGTAGTGCTTGCCCAGGATGTTTTGCAGGGGGGAGTTCACGAAGTCGAAGTTTTCGTTTTTGTCGGCCACGAAAAGGGGAATGATGATGCCGCTTAAGATGCTTTTGTTGTATTCGAGCTGGTCTTTGATCTTGCCCACCATCTCGGCCAGATTCCCCGCCAGGTTGCTCAGTTCGTCATGCCCATGCACGGAAAACGACACGTCCAGGGCCCCCTGGCTGATCTCATGGGAGGCGCTGGCGATGGTCCGGATGCGGTTTATGACCGAGCGGCGGATGAAAAAGAGCAGGCAGGCCAGGAGGCCGACAAGGCTTAACAGGGAGATGCCCGCGCTTTTGTACTGGGTGTCGGTGAGCCGCCCCATTTCCTGCTCGATGTCCTTTACGACCACCATGGCCCCCAGGACCGGCTTGCTGGCGCCGTGGCAGTGGTGGCAGGCCGGGGCGTTGGCGATGGAGGTGATCTCCACGAAGGCGTTTTTCCCCCCCACGGTCATGATGGCCCCGGAGGTGGTGGCCGTGGTGAGGCTTTTTTGCACGGCGCCGGAGAATTCGGACTCGGTGACCACCTGGGACATATCCTTGCGCAGATCGGCCTGGTTTGTGGCGTAGGTGATGTTGCCCTTGTAGTTGGTCATGAACACGCGGATGTCGTTGTAGCGCTTGGCGACTTTTTCGAACTGGGCCGTGGTCTCCTGGTTTTTCCCCAGGCCCATGGGTTCCTCGATGGCCATGCGCAAAAGATCCGAGGTGCGCTCGGAGGCGGCCCGGATCTGGTCCACGGTGCCGTTGTGCTGCCAATACGAGTTGGCCAGAAAAAGGCCGGTGAAGGCCAGGATGGTCAGGGCCGAAACCAGCACGAGCACCTTGACGCCGATGGAACGAGCCATGATGTCCATGGGCATCTCCTAGTGCGCGCCAGCGTAGAGCATGGGCTTGAAATTGAACGCCGCGACCCGCTCGGCGCTATGGCAGGTCTCACAGTCGGCCATGGTCAGCTTGCCCTTGATCAGGGAAGCATCCCCGCCGGATTCGGCGTGGGCCGAGCCCGGGCCGTGGCAGACCTCGCATCCGGCGTTGGCCAGTCCTGGCGTGGCCGTAAAGCTTACGAACCCTCCGGGCCTGCCGTACCCGGTGGTGTGGCATCCGTAGCAGCCGCGCAGTTCCTCCTCGGTCAGGTCCGAGGCCATGATCTGGATGCTTTTGGAGGAATGGGCCTTTTTCGAATACTTGGAATACGTGTGAAACTGGGTGTCGTGACAGGAGGCGCAGGCCTCCGACCCGACATAACTGGCTTCGGCCGCCGCCGGATTTTCCGGTGGCTGGGTGCGGCCCGCAGGAACCCAGACGAAAGACACAAGAAGCGCCAGCCCGGCGAGAAGGGCCGGGAAACGGACGACACGCATGTGAACGCCTCCTTCATGATACTTCCTTCACATATATGCGAGCCTGGCAGTTGTGACAACAACCAACATGCAAGAGGCCGCATTTTTCTGCACAAAAGTGCTGAAATCCGGAGGACGAAAAGAGAGGAAAATTGTTGAAGGTGCTGAAATTCTTTTATTTTTTGTGAATTTGGAAAGGACGGCGAAAAAGAGAGCCCGCCCCTTTTTGCACATCGCATGCAGTTTGGGGCGGGCCGGAAACGGATGCGGGACGGACAAACAGGGGGCCCGAATCCGGAAAGAAACGAAAATATCCTACCAGGACAAGGTCTTGGCGAAAGCCTGGGCCAAGTCTTCCACATTCTCGCGGGCGAGAACCCTGTCGCCCCTGGCGAGCGCAACCTCCCCCGAATCCGTCACCCGGCCAAGGCAGGACGCAGCCTGCCCGGCGAACAGGGCCTCGAAGGCCTCCCGGTCGCCTGGGGACACGGTGGCCAGAAGCCGCCCGGCGGATTCGGAATACAGGAGCTCGATATCGCACATGCCGCCATCCCCGGCGTGGATGCCCGCCGTCGGGGCCAGGGCCAGGTCGACCTGGCAGCCCAGTCGGCCGCCGATGGCCATTTCGGCCAGGGCCACGCCCAATCCGCCGTCGGAGAGGTCGTGGCAGGCGGTGACCAGTCCCTGGCGGATGGCCGCATACAGGGCGCGGTAGCGCGCGGCGGCGGCCAGGGCGTCCACATGGGGCACGGCGGACGAGGAAAACCCCAGTTCCGACGCGATCTCCGATCCGCCGCATTCCGGGGCCGTGGTCCCGAGCAGGTAGACCATATCCCCGGGCTTTTTGAAGTCCGAGGTCACGGCCTTGTCGGCCTCGGGCATGGAGCCCATGACCGAAAACAGCACCGTGGGCGGGATGGAGATTTTCTGGCCGCCGCCGGTGTAGTCGTTTTTCATGGAGTCCTTGCCGGACACGCAGGGCAGCCGGTAGGCCCGGCAAAAATGCGACAATGCCAGGTTGGCCCGCACCAATTGGGCCAGCTTGTAGCGGCCGTCCGGGGTCTTTTCGGAGACCACCGGGTCGCACCAGCAGAAATTGTCCACCCCGGCCAACCGGTCCGGGTCGGCGCCAACGGCCACGGCGTTGCGCACAGCCTCGTCGATGGCGTTGGCCATCATCCAGTAGGTGTCGAGGTCCGAATATTTGGGACAGATGCCGTGGGACAGAACCAGTCCCTCGGGGCGCGACAACACGGGCCGCAGCACCCCGGCGTCGGATGGGCCGTCGCGCCTGACCCCGACCATGGGCTTGACCACGCTTGCCCCTTTGACCTCATGGTCGTACTGGCGCACCACATAGTCCTTGCTGCAGATGTTGAGCCGCCCGAGCATGCGTTTGAGCAGCGCCCCCTGACCATCCGACGGGACGCGGGGCGCGTCCGTGGCGGCCACCTCCGGACGCTCCCATATGGCCGAAAGCTCCATGGTCGGCGCGCCGTGGTGCAAAAAATCCATGGGAAGCCGGGCCACGGGCGTTTCTCCGTGGCGGACGAAAAAGACCCCGGAATCGGTGAATGTGCCAAGCGCGGTGGCCAGGACGTCCATCTCTCGGGCCAGGGCCAGGAAGGTTTCGAGGTGCGCCTGCGGCACGGCCAGGGTCATGCGCTCCTGGGCCTCGGACAAAAGCACTTCCCAGGGCCGCAGGCCGTCGTATTTGAGCGGGGCCTTGGACAGGTCCAGGTCGCAGCCGCCGCTGTCCTGGGCCATCTCGCCCACGGACGAGGACAGGCCGCCCGCGCCGTTGTCGGTGATGGCGTTATACAGCCCCATGTCCCGGGCGCGCATGAGGAAATCGTACATCTTGCGCTGGGTGACGGGGTCGCCGATCTGCACGGCCGTGGCCGGGGAACCCTCGTGCAGCTCCTCGGAGGAAAAGGTCGCGCCGTGGATGCCGTCCTTGCCGATGCGGCCGCCGGTCATGACGATGGCGTCGCCGAGGCGGGCTTTTTTCAGATGGCTCGGCCGTCCGGCCACGGTGACCGGCAAAAGGCCCACCGTGCCGCAAAAGACCAGGGGTTTGCCCAGGTAGCGTTCGTCAAAGACGATGGAGCCGTTGACCGTGGGGATGCCCGACTTGTTGCCGCCGTGCTCCACGCCCTCGCGCACGCCCTCGAAGACCCGGCGCGGATGCAGGAGCCGGGGGGGCAGCTCGCCTTCGTGAAAGGGCGAGGCGAAGCAGAACACGTCGGTGTTGCACAGAAGGTTGGCTCCGATCCCGGCGCCCATGGGGTCGCGGTTGACGCCCACGATGCCGGTCAGGGCGCCGCCGTAGGGGTCCAGGGCCGAGGGGCTGTTGTGGGTCTCCACCTTGATGCAGGCGTGGTGGGTGTCGGTGAAGCGCACCACCCCGGCGTTGTCGGTGAAAACCGACAGGCAGAAGTCGTTATCCCCGAGCTCGCGCCGGATGTCTTTGGTGCTGCCCTGGATGCAGGTTTTGTAGAGGCTGGTCAGGGACGTGTGCTGGCCCTTTTCCCGGTCCTGGTAGTCGATGTCGGCGCTAAAGATCTTGTGCTTGCAGTGCTCGGACCAGGTCTGGGCCAGGACTTCGATCTCGGCGTCCGTGGGCAAAACCGGCAGCCCGGCGCTTTTACGGGCCTTCGCCACAGCCGGATCGGCGTAGTGGTCGCGGATGGCCTGCATCTCCACGAGGCTTAGGGCCAGGACGTTGTCCCGGCTAAAGGCCATGAGCGCGGCGTCGTCCATGGCGAAAAGATCGATGGCGGCCACGTCGTCCGAGGCCTGTCCGGTGACCCGGGCGGCACGGGGGACGAAACCCGGCTCGTCGCGCCATTGGGCCAGGCTTTTGATCTCGAAACGCTGGATGAGTTCGTTGGCCAACAGGTCGCGGCCGATGCGCCGGGCCGTGTCCAGGTCGGGAACCCCGTGCAGGCGGTACTGGGCGGCGGTGTACACAGCGGCCTGCGCGGCCTGATCGGGGGCCATCCCCAGGACCAGGGCGGCCGTCTCCGAGGCGGTGCGGCCCTCGTTGTCCGTGACCCCGGGCCGAAACGACACCTCCAGGATGAAATCCGGGGCCGGGTCGGACAGGGGCAGGGGGTCGAGGGAGGCCGCGTGCAGCACCGGGTCGTGCAGGGCGTGGGCCGTGAGCAGCCGGGCGGCCTCGTCCCGGGACAGCCCCTCCAGGGTGAAGACCCGCACCAGGTCCACGCCGTCAATGGCCAGACCGAGTTCGCTGCGGATTTTTCGGGCGGTCTTTTCGCCCATGACGTCACGAACGCCTGGCCGTGGTCCCACTTCGACGCGAAAAAGCATGGCAGTCATCCTTGCAAGGGGGTGTTCGCGGGATGTTTCGGGGCAGGGCGGAGACCTTGGCGCCTGGACCATGGCTCCCGGCCAGGGCCGGGCGCGGCCCGGGTCCGGCCCGACGGCCGGGGCTATTTCTTCCGGTCGAGCATGGGCCCAAGGGCCAGGGCCAGCAGCTCCCGCTCCGGGGAGGCCGGGAAAGGGGCCAGCGCCGTCTCGGCCCGGGCCAGGTACGAGGCGGCCGCCTCGCGGGTCTTGTCCGCATATCCGCCGGAAACGATGGTATCCCGCAGGTTTTCCAGGTCATCCGGCGTCAGCCGGTCCAGTTTGAAATCCTCGGCCAGACGCCGACGCTCCTGGGGGTCCAGGTCGGCCAGAAAAAGGAGCAGGGGCAGGGTGACCTTGCCCTCTTTGAGATCTGAGGCGGCCGGTTTGCCGGAGATCGAGGCCGGGGAGGTGTAGTCCAGGGCGTCGTCCACAAGCTGGAAGGCGATGCCCAGCGACAGGCCGTAATCGGCGGCGGCCTCCTCCATGTCCGGGGACGCGTCGGCGAACACGGCTCCACACTGGCAGGCGGCCTGGATGAGAAAGGCGGTCTTGCCGGTGATGATCTCGTAATAGGAGGCGATGGTCAGATCCGTGTCGCGCAGATGGGCGATCTCCTGGATCTCCCCGGTGGCCGTGCGCAAAAGCGCCTCGGACAGGTGCCGGGTCAGGGGCGGAATGCCGTATTCGGCCACCAGCCGGTTGGCCAGGGCCAGCAGGGCGTCGCCCACCAGGATGGTGTGGGTGGAGCCGAAAAGGACGTGGGCCGACTGGCGTCCGCGCCGCAGCCTGGCCCCGTCGAGGATGTCGTCGTGCAACAGCGTGGCCGAATGCAAGAGCTCCAGGGAGCAGGCCAGGGGCAGGATGTCGTCGCCCCGGTAGCCCAGAGCCCGGGCCATCAGGATGGTCAACACGGGCCGGAAGCGTTTGCCGCCGGAATCGAGCACGTGGCGCACCGTGGGGCGCACGGAGACATGCATCCGCTCGGCCTGGGATTCCAGGAAGCGGTTGATGCGGGGAAGTTCCTTTTCGTAAAAACGCTCAAGCGGATTCATCGGCTGGCCTGTACCAGGATTCGCCGAGAACTGGCAAGGGGGAGGCCGGGCTTTTCCCCATGGCCGCCAGGGCGGAGAGGGCCTTTTTCCCGGCCGGTCCCATGTCCCGGGACAGGTCGTTGACGTAGGCCTTGATGTGGGCGTCCAGGACGCCGCCGTCTTTTTCGATGGCCATGGCCCGGATAAGCGGCAGGACCGCCTCCGGCCGGGCCAGGGCCGTGTCCAGGCTTGTGCGGATGGTCCGGGCCGCCTCGCGCAAGGTGTCGTCGCCGCAGGCCGTGCGGCCTGCGATGCACCCCAGGGGCAGGGGCAGGCCGCCGGTTTTTTCGTCCCACCAGCGGCCCAGGTCCAGGATGCGGCGCAGGCCGTGGCGCTCGGGGACCAGGGCCGTTTCATGGATGAGCAGGGCGGCGGCGTGGCCCCTGGCGGCGGTTTCGGCCACCAGGTCGTAGCGCACGGGGACAAATGCCGCGTCAGGCGCGGGGATGCCGGGCAGGGCGGCCACGGCCGGATCGGCCAGGGCGGCGCGCAAGAGCATGGCCGCCGTGGTCAGCAGGCCGGGCACGATCACGGTGTCCGGGCGCAGGCCCGCGTCGGCCCCGGCGGGCGCGGCCAGCTTGGGCCCCACCCCCAGGCCGAAGGCCGCGCCCGCAGGCAGGATGCGGCAGGACTGGCCAAGGGCCAGGCCCACGGCGGCCGAGACCTTGATGATGTCGAACCGGCCCGCCAGGGCGGCCTCGTTGAGATTTTCCACATCCCAGAAAACAAAGTCCGCCCGGGGGGCGTCCGGGACAAGTCCCAGTATCCAGGCCCCGAAAATGGCCATGTCGTTGGGGCAGGGGGAGACGGCCACGGTCATGCGCTTCATGGGATGCCCCCCAGAAGCCGGGCCAGGGCCGGTTTGAGGCTGGCCAGGGCCCCCTTCAGATCCCAGTGTCCGGTCTGGCGGCTGCCCACCAGGTTGGAGACCGTGCGGATCTGCAAAAAGGGCGTTTCGGCCAGACGGCAGGCCAGGGCGGCGGCGAATCCCTCCATGTTCTCCAGGAGGGCCCCGTGGCGCGCGCGCAGCAGGGCCGCCCGCTCCATGGTTCCGGTCACCCCGGCCACGGTCAGGGAGGCGGCCCGGCCGAAGGCGGCGGGAAGGGCCAGCCCCATGGCCGCAGCCGCCGCGTCGGGGTCGGCGTCCAGGGTTTCGTGGACCGGGCCGTCGGGGCAGATGGCCATGGGCAGGCCGATGCCCCGGGGGGCCACGCCGTCGGCGCCCACCAAGCCGTATTCGGGCCACGTCTCCCGGATGACGCACAACGCCGCGCCCATGGGGGCCGCCTCCAGGTCGAAGCTTCCGGCCACGCCAAGCTGGATCACCCCGGAAATCTCCGGGCGGCGGGCCAGGGCCCGGCCCAGGACGGCCGCCGCCGCCACGGGGCCCACACCGGTGCAGACCGCCAGCACCGCGCGGCCATGAAGCGTCAGCGGGGTTTGGGGAAAGACCTCATGCGCCGCCGCGCCCTGGTCCGGAATGCCGGTTCCGGCGGGCAGGACGGCGCGCAGTTCGGTCCTGGTGGCGCAGGCCAGTAAAAGGGTCATGCGGGTCTACAGTCTCCAGTGCCACAGGCCCGCGTCGCGCACGGCCTGTCGGTCAAGCGCCCCGCGCACGTCCAGGACGATGCCCTGGCCCTCGTCCCGAAACCAGGACCGCAGGTCCAGGGGGCTGAGGTCGCGGACGTAGACGTCGTGGGGCACGGCCAGGATCAGGGCGTCCAGGTCGCGAAAGGCCGACAGGGGCTCAAGGGTCAGGCCGTATTCGCGCCTGGCCTCTTCAGGGGAGGCCATGGGGTCGTGGACCAGCACCCGAACCTGATAGTCGGCAAGCTCGCGCACGATGTCCACCACCTTGGTGTTGCGCAGATCCGGCACGTTCTCCTTGAAGGTCAGGCCCAGGATGCCCACCCGGGCTCCGCGCACCCGGTGTCCGGCCCGGATCAGGCGCTTGACGGCCGTGTCGGCCACATGCTTGCCCATGTTGTCGTTGATGCGCCGTCCGGCCAGGATGACCTGGGGGTTGTAGCCCATGCCCTGGGCCTTGAAGGTCAGGTAGTAGGGATCGACGCCGATGCAGTGGCCGCCCACCAGCCCCGGACGAAACGGCAGGAAGTTCCACTTGGTTCCGGCGGCCTCCAGCACCTCCAGGGTGTCGATGCCCATGCGCTCGAAAATGAGCGAGAGTTCGTTCATCAGCGCGATGTTGAGGTCGCGCTGGGTGTTCTCGATGATCTTGGCCGCCTCGGCCACCTTGATGCTCGAGGCCTCGTGGATTCCGGCGGTGATGATGGTTCCGTAGAGTCGGGTCAGGAGTTTCCGGGTGGGCTCGTCCTGGCCGGACACCACCTTGACGATGCGTTCCAGGGTGTGGACCTTGTCCCCGGGATTGATGCGCTCGGGGGAATAGCCCACGGTGAAGTCCCGGCCGCAGACAAGCCCGGAATGCTCTTCCAAAAGCGACACGCAGAGATCCTCGGTGAGCCCGGGATAGACGGTGGACTCGTAGACCACCACGGACCCGGAGGCCAGGTGCTTGCCTACGGTGGCCGAGGCCCCGGTGACGGGTTTCAGGTCGGGATTGCGGTTGGCGTCGATGGGGGTGGGCACGGCCACGATGATCACCCCGCAGGCGGCCAGGGCGGCGGGGTCCGTGGTGTAGTCGACTGCGGCCTCGGCCAGCCGGGCGGGCTCGACCTCGCCGGTGCTGTCGGCCCCGGAGCGCAGTTCATTGACCCGGCTGACGCTGACGTCGAAGCCGACCACCCGGAAATGGCGGGACAGGGCCACCGCCAGGGGCAGTCCCACATACCCCAGGCCAACCACGGCCACAGCGCTTTTTTTGGAGACCAAATCGTCGAAATCGATCACGGCGAAACCTTCTTGTAAATTTTTTGGGGAACCAGGGAAGGGCCCGCAGGCGGAAAGGGCGGCGCGTCCGGCCGCCTTTTTATTCGTGCGCTCCCCCGGACGGCCCGCAGGCGGAAAGGGGCGGCGTCATGTCCCGGCGCGCAGGTTCGTCCCCCCCACAGGGAGGGTTTCGCCCCCGGCAAGGAGGGACTTTAGCGAACTTCGGGCGAGGCTTCAAGGCGGCGGTTTACAACCCGGCGCGGCAGCCGCATACTTGGGGACATGGAATTCGACTGGAAAACCTTCCTCACCGCCCTTGGCCTGGCCTTTGTTCTGGAGGGCCTGCCCTATTTTTTTCTGGCCGAAAGGATGCCCACGGTGCTGCGCTTTTTGTCCGAGCGCCCCACGCCGGAACTGCGTCGGCTGGGGCTGACCGCCATCCTGGCCGGCCTTGCCGTTGTGGCGCTTGTGCGCTGGTGAGGCTGGCGCCGGGCTACTGCCCGCCGCCGAGAAGGCTGGATCCCGGCCTGGGGTCGAAGGGGGCGGGTGAAAGGGGGATCTCGGCGAAGACCTTTTTTTCGGCCTCGGTCAGGGGCCGGGTGACGGCGGGTTTTTTGGGGACAAGCGAGGCGGCGGCGTCTTCTTTTTTCAGGCTGACGGGCTTGTTTAAGTGGGTGACCACCACCTCGGTCTTGGATTTGGACTGCCGCAGGGCGTGCAGTTCGTTTTCCACGATGCGCTCGGGTTTCCCGTCCGTGATGTCTTCCCGGACCTGGATCAGGTGGTCGGTGGTGGTGCCGCGAATGCCGATGCTGGCCAGGGGGGATTCGATGTGCAGGCGATCCGGGTCATGGGCCACGATTTTCCCCGTGGCGTAGCGGAAAAGCCCCTTGCCCATATGGATTCCCTGGCGAAAATTGTCGCGATCCGTGGTGTCGTAGGCGAATTCCGCGATGCGGACCTCGCTGTCCGGGCCGATCTCCAGCACCGAATCGTCGGCGAAAACCACCTTGCCCTTGTCCTCCGGGCCGGTGGTCAGGGTGTCGGACACGAACACCGGGGCGTCCTTGGCCAGGGTGCGCGGATCGCCGCCGTCCGGCCTGGCGCTGACCACCCCGCGCAGGTCCGCCAGGACGCCCGCCTGGGCGGCGGTGTTGTCGCCAGCCGGGGCGCGCAGATCCGCCACATCGCCCGCCGGGGGGGCGGCGTCTTCGGCGGCCAGGGCGCACAGGGCGGAAAAACACAGCAGGCAGATCGTTGCCGACAGCAAAAGGTATCGTTTCATGGCCTGTGTCCTTGCGTGGGCGTCAGGGGTGGTCGCGGGCGCTGCCGCTACTGGTCAAAAGACTGCGGATGTCGCTCAGTTCCGTATGGATCAAGCGCAAAAGCTTGGCCGCATCGCCTTTCTCCTCAAGTTTCTTGCGCGCGCCCTCAATGGTCAACCCGTCCTCATGGAGCAGGGTTCTGATACGGGAGATGAGCCGCACATGCTCGTCGGTGTAGAGCCGTTGCCCTTTCGGGGTGCGGATGGGGGAAAGACCGGGGAACTCGCTTTCCCAAAAGCGCAGGACAAAGGGCTTGACGCCGCACAGCCGGGCCGCCTCGCCGATTTTATAAGTTTTCGGCTCCATGACCGGACAGATGTGCGCCAAGTCGTGTCCCACGGTCAAGTCCCCCCTTCCGAGGCGAGACGAGTCCGGGCGCGGCCAAAGGGGCGTCAGGAGAAGCGCACGGGGAGGACCGTGGCCAGATGCCGGGTCAGGGCCTCGCGTTCCTTGTCCACATCCTTGTCCTTGAGGGTGCGTTCGTCGTGGCGATAGGTCAGGCGGAAGGTCAGGTTGCGTTCGGCGCCGCCCTCGGGGACGAACAGATCGGCCAAAAACACGTCGCGCAGAAGCGGCGTTTTTTTCGCGGCGATGGCCTCAAGGACGGCATCGACGGACAGCCCGGCCGGGGCGATGACCGTGATGTCGCGGCGCACGGGAGGATAGACGGGCAGCGGCCTGAAGGCGATCCTGGTCGTGGCCGACAGCTCGGCCAGAAGATCCAGGGAGACCTCGGCCAGCCACAGCTCGCGCCGGGCGTGGAAGGCGTCGGCCACCTCGGGCGTCACCCGGCCGATGTAGCCGAAGTCGCGCCCGGCCAGGGTCAGCTCCACGCGCGGGGACAGCCAGGGGCTTTCCCCGGCGGCCAGGGCATAGTCGGCCCCGGGAAGCTGGAAGGCGGCCAGGAGATTCTCCACCAGCCCCTTGATGTCTTCATATCCGGAGGTCTCGGCCGGGAAGGGCCAACCCTCGGGGTGGCGGCTGCCGTGCAGGGCCAGCCCCAGGCGGCCATGCTCAATGCAGCCGGTTTCGGAGGCCGTGGCGGCGTGGAAGACCTTGGCCGCCTCGAAAAGGCGCAGATCAACATTGCCCCTGGAAATATTGATGCGCACGCTCTGCAAAAGACCCGGCGCAAGCTCCGGGCGCATGACGTTTTGGTCCTCGGACAGGGGGTTGGCCACGGACACCCGGCAGGTTGCGTCCAGGCACAACTGGTCCAGGTCGGCGTGGCCCACGAAGCTGTAGTTGACGGCCTCGTTGAGGCCCGCGCCCACGCCCCAGGCCCGCACCCGGTTCCAGAAGGAATGCGCGGACTCGGCCGCCGCAGCCGTGTCCAGGCTTTGGGCGATGGCGGGCAGCACCGGCTCGATGCGGTCCATGCCGTAGACGCGGCCCACCTCTTCGATGAGATCCACCTCGCGTTCCAGGTCCAGGCGGTGGGACGGCGGCAGTACCGAAAGGCCGTCCCCGGACTCGGCGCCCAGGACGCAGCCAAGGGCGGCCAGGGTGTCGCAGCAGAAGGCGTCCGTCAGGGGCACACCCAGAAGTTTTTCGGCCCGGGCCTTGCGGAAGGTCAGCCGGGGGGCGGCGAAGGGCCGGGGTTCGGCCAGGGCCGTGCCCGCGAGCACCTGTCCCCCGGCGGTCTGCTGGATGAGCGACACGGCCCGGTCAAGGGCGTAGGCCGAGCCCACCTGGTCCACGCCGCGCTCGAAGCGGTAGGAGGCTTCGCTTGGGATGCCCAGGCGGCGGGCGGTCTTGCGGATGGTGGCCGGGTTGAACACGGCGCACTCCAAAAAGACCTCGGTGCTTTTCGCGGTCATCTCGGAGTTTTCGCCGCCCATGACCCCGGCCAGCCCCACGGGCTTTTCAGCGTCCCAGATGAGCAGGTCGCGGCAGGTAAGCGTGCGCTTCTGGCCGTCCAGGGTGGTGAACGCCATGCCGTCGGCGGCCGGGGCCACCCGGATGACGTTTCCGGCCAGGATGTCCCGGTCGAAGGCGTGCATGGGCTGGCCAAGCTCGAAGAGCACGTAGTTGGTCACATCCACCACGTTGCTGATGGGCCGCTGGCCCACGGCCAAAAGCCGGTAACGCAGCCAGTCCGGGCTTTTGCCCACGCTGAGATTTTTAATGCGCCTGCCCCGGTAGACCGGGCACAGGGCCGGGTCCGCGATCTCTAAGCGCACCTCCCGGGCCGCGTCTTCGGCGGTGGGCGCCGTCTCCGTGAAGGCGACGGCGGGAAGGCGAAGGGGCAGCCCGAAGGCCATGGCCGTCTCCCGGGCCAGGCCCAGGACGCTTAGGCAGTCGGCCCTATTGGGGGTGATGGACACGTCGAGCACGCAGGTGTCCAGGCCAAGGGCCTCGGCCAGGGGCGTGCCGGGGACGGGGTCGCCGGAAAGGACCATGATGCCGGAGCTTTCCTCGGAAAGCCCCAGTTCGGATTCGGAACAGATCATGCCGTGCGAGGCCTGGCCGCGAATCTTGCTTTTTTTGATCTCCATGCCGTTTGGCAACACGGCGCCCACGGTGGCCACGGGCACGCACTGTCCGGCGGCCACGTTGGGCGCGCCGCAGACGATGGATAGCGCCTCGGGGCCGCCCACGTCCACGGAGCACAGCGACAGCTTGTCCGCGTCGGGGTGCGCCTCGCGGGTCAGCACCCTGCCCGTCACCACGCCGGACAGCCCGGCAAAGGGGTTGTGGATGTCCTCGACCTCAAGGCCGAGCATGGTCAGTCGGTCGGCCAGGGTTTGGGGGTCGCCGTCGTAGGGGGTGAACTCGCGCAGCCAGGCAAGACTCAAAAGCATGTCGTTTCTCCACCAAGGGTCGAAGGATGCCGGGGACAGGCCGAAGGGCCGGACGTCTTAAGGCCTGTTCCTGTCGGACGGATATTTTGTGCAGTATGTGCGGGCTCTGTCCGTGAGGGCCAACAGTTCCGGCGTCAGGGACACAACGTCGGCAAACAGGTCTTCCAGGGAGTTTTGGCTGTATTCGTGGGCGATCTCGTTGCGGATGTCCTTCATGTCGCGCAGGCGGTCCACGGAATCGAGCAGCCCCCGTTTGTGCGCCCGGTTGACCACATCCAAAATTGTCCCGCCGTCTTCCATCTCCATGGCGTCCACGGCCCGGTAGACCTTGTGGATCAGGATATCCACGGTCCTGGCGAACCGGCTGGTCAGGGTCTCGAAGGCGTCAAACTGTTCTGCGGAATAGGGCCTCCCCCCGCCGATGTCCCGGCATTGACCGAAAGAGCGGCCAAGCCATCCGGACGCTGCCGCAAGGGCCTCCAGGCATCGGTGCAGATTGTCCACCCGGTCCCGTGTCGTCATGCCAGCCTCACGGCGTTTTGCCGGGCCAGCCGGACAAAGGGTTCGGTCACGGCGCCAGGGTCCGGGGCGGTGACGATGTCCAGCTTCTGGTCCCCTATGCGGTCTAAAATGGCCCGGCGGATGGCCCGACGCACTGATCGGTCGATGCGCCCGGAATAAATGAGCAGGTCGATGTCCCCACCCCTTTTGGCGTCGTCCACCCGCGACCCGAACAGATAGACCTCGGCTGCCGGATCGTAGGATGCCACCACGCTGACGATGGCTCGTTGTTCCTCGTTGGAAAGGCGCATGGGCCACCGCCGCATTCCCCGGGACGCCGCCGGGATTCGACGTTACGCGAACTGGCGCAAAAACCGGATGTCGTTTTCAAAAAACATGCGCAGGTCGCCGATGCCGTACTTGAGCATGGCCACCCGCTCCACGCCCATGCCGAAGGCGAAGCCGGTATAGAGCTCGGGATCGTAGCCGACGCTTTGGAAGACGTTGGGATCGACCATGCCGCAACCCAGTATCTCCACCCAGCCCGTGCCCTTGCATACCCGGCAGGCGCCCTCTCCGGCCACGCCCGTGCCGCCGCACAGGACGCAGGAGATGTCCACCTCGGCGCTGGGTTCGGTGAAGGGGAAAAAGCTGGGACGGAAACGCACCTTGGTTCCGGGGCCGAAGATGGCGCGCACGAAATGGGTCAGGGTGCCGCGCAGGTCGGCCATGGACACGTCGTGGTCCACGTACAGCCCCTCGATCTGATGGAACATGGGGGTGTGCGTGAGATCCGAGTCCCGGCGGTAGACCTTGCCCGGGGCCACCACGGCCACGGGGGGCTTTTTGGACAGCATGGTGCGCACCTGAAGCGGCGAGGTGTGGGTGCGC
>Ga0209467_1001319_pt1 | contig 22336 bp, 21 predicted proteins | sample Higcelwee11metaG_FD_187175 | JGI IMG/M metagenome (GOLD analysis project Ga0209467, IMG submission 187175) | Freshwater pond sediment microbial communities from the University of Edinburgh, under environmental carbon perturbations - High... | ecosystem: Environmental > Aquatic > Freshwater >... | reverse complement strand
CCTGCTGCTCACCTGTCTGCTGACAGCGGTCACCACCGCCTTTCTGGGGATCATCGCCTTTGTTGGCCTGATGGCTCCCCATCTGATTCGTCCCTTGATTGGTAGTGATCAACGCTTCCTGTTGCCCGGATCGGCACTGTGCGGTGCTCTGCTGTTGCTGGTGGCTGATATCCTCTCCCGCACCATCCTGGCGCCGGTGATAATTCCGGTGGGGATCATCACCTCCTTTGCCGGTGCCCCCCTGTTTCTCTTCCTGCTGCTGCAAAGGAGAGTACTGTGATCAGCATCAGACAGCTTGATTTTGCCTATGGCAGCCGACAGGTGCTGCATGGGGTTGATTTCGGGGTGGGCTCGGGCGAGCTGGTCTCAGTCCTGGGGATGAACGGGTCCGGTAAATCCACCCTGCTCAAATGCATTACCGGCCTGCTGCGGCCATCACAGGGGGAGGTGGAGATCAATGGACGCTCCACCGGGAGTCTTTCACGGCAGGAACTGGCCCAAAACATCGGCTACCTGCCCCAGAACAGTCAGCCGGTTGACTGCACCGTCTTTGAGGCGGTGCTGATCGGACGCAAACCCCATCTGGGCTGGCAGGTAAACGACAACGACCTGGCCGAGACCTCCCGTATCCTCTCCCTGACCGGATTAAGCGACTATGCCGACCGCTCCACATTGCACCTTTCCGGCGGGGAACTGCAGCGGGTGGCCATTGCCCGCACCCTGGCCCAGCAACCGTCGGTGCTGCTGCTGGACGAACCGGTCAACCACCTGGATATCCGCAGCCAGATCGATGTCATGGACCTGATCCGCAGCCTGACCCTTCAGTTGGGCATTGCCACCATTGCCGTCATGCATGACCTGAACATGGCGCTGCGATTTTCAGACCGGTTTGTGCTGATGCAGGAAGGGCAGGTGCGGGCGGCAGGGGGGCAGGAGGTGATGACTGCCGAAAATATCCGGGAGGTCTATCAGTTGCATGTGGTGCGGCATGAGCTTGACGGCATTCCACTGGTGATCCCCTGTCCTGAGAGGGAACCGACGCGGAACGTCTTTGGATTGCCGAGAATATAGGAGTCTGTCGGACTGAGGAAATCGTAGATTGGTCCTAAGTCCGACAGGTTTCTCAGACCAGTACCCGCTTGACAACTGCCAGCAACTGTTCCGGTTTAAACGGCTTGACAATCCATCCGGTTGCACCGGCTGCCTTTCCTTCCTGCTTGCGTCCATCCTGTGATTCGGTGGTCAGCATAACTATCGGCAGATGGCGGTGTACCGGATCTTTCCTGACCTCACGGATCAGGCCGATACCGTCCATATTCGGCATGTTCAGGTCGGTTATCAGCATATCGCAGCTGTTTGCCTGCAGTTTCGCCAAGCCGTCACGACCATCCACCGCCTCAATTACCTCATACCCGCCTTGACGCAGTGTAAATACCACCATCTGCCGTACACTTGCCGAATCATCAACGGTCATAATCGTTTTTGCCATAGCTTTTTCCTCCTGTTAAAATAGCGGGGTTCTCGTTCAAACCCTGGTGGCACGCTGTCCATGGATCTCCAGATTCGCAATAATTCTGTCATGAATCTCCGTTAAGGGGACAATCTCATTCACACCGCCCCGTGCAATAGCCTCTTTCGGCATGCCGAACACCACGCAACTTGCTTCATCCTGGGCAATGGTGTGGGCACCGGCCTGTTTCAACTCCAGCATGCCGTTTGCGCCATCATCCCCCATGCCGGTCAGAATCACGCCGATACAGTTTTTGCCGGCACAGTTTGCTGCAGATCGGAAAAGTACATCAACCGACGGTCGGTGCCTGCTGACCGGTGGACCATCGGCAAGCCGGGTTGTGTAATTGGCACCGCTGCGGGCAAGCAGCAGATGCCGGTCTCCCGGTGCAATATAGGCATGGCCGGGCAAGATCCGGTCACCATCACGGGCCTCCTTGACCGTAATCCGGCACAGACGGTCAAGGCGTTCGGCAAAGGCGCGGGTAAAGGCAGCAGGCATATGCTGGGTCACCAGAATGCCTGGTGAATCAGCAGGCATCATGCCCAGCAAGGTTTTCAAGGCTTCGGTACCACCGGTAGAGGCGCCGATGATCACCAGCTTCTCAGTGGTGGTAAGGGGGGCATTCAAAGCAGGAAGCACCGCATCGGCACTGTTTTTCTTTTCAACCGGTAGCGGCAGCGGGCGTCGTCCGAGGTTTTTCATCCTGGCTGAAGCAGCTCCACGGATCTTGTCGGCAATCTCCCGGCAGCTTTCATGTAGTCCCTTGCTGATATCGATCTTAGGTTTGTTGACGAAGTCAAAAGCCCCCAGCTCCAAGGCCCGCAAGGTGACTTCCGAACTCTTGTCGGTCAGAGATGAAACCATCACCACCGGCATCGGATGCAGCCGCATCAGTTTTTCGAGAAAGACCAGCCCATCCATGCGCGGCATCTCGACATCCAGTGTCAGTACATCCGGGTCAAGGGCCTTGATCCGCTCCCGGGCTATGTACGGGTCCGGGGCAACGCCGACAACAGTCATATCCGGCTGGCTGTTAACCAGCTCGGTCAAGAGGCTCCTGACCAGGGCGGAGTCATCAACGATCAGGACTTTTATCGGCATAATATCCCCATATCAGCATGGCAAAACCTTGCTCCCTGGGTGGCAAACTGTTCGTAAATATCGTTAAACTGCTTGTCGTTTGTCTTGAAGATCCGTAGCAGTTCCGGGTCAAAATGTGTCGGTTCTGTCCTGCCATCACCTTCGACAATGATCCGGTAGGCCATGTCGTGATCAAAGGCCGGCTTGTAGCTCCGTTTGTTTCTCAGGGCATCATAGGTGTCGGCAATGGCTACAATGCGGGCATCAAGGGGGATTTCGGTTCCGCAGAGACCAAAGGGATAGCCGCTACCGTCCCAACGTTCGTGGTGGTACTGTGCAATGGTGCGGGCAATTTCCAGGCGCGGGTGGGTTCCGATGATTTTGGCTCCAAACAAAGGATGATCCCGGATCAGTTCCATTTCGGCATCTGTCAGTTTGCCCGGTTTTTTCAAGGTCTCGGCCGGGATATGTATCTTTCCCACATCATGAAGCTGGCTCTGGAGCGCCATAATCTCCGCCATCTCATCGGAATATCCCAGGTGTCGGCAGATTGCCGCACAATATTTCCCCACCCGCAGGATATGGTTGCCGGTATCCTCATCGTTTGTTTCAGCAGCGCGGGCCAGCGAGGTGATGGTGTAGAAAAATGCCTCTTCAGTCTGATGGCATTGTGCCGAGATGGTGTCCATGTAGCGGGTCTGTACGGCCAGATTTTTTACCACCGTCGCATCACAGGCGGTTACCATGCCCGGATAATCAAGGGCGCAGATGATACGGCTGCCATGCCGATACCAGATCAGGTTGCGTGGTTGTTTCCGGTGTTGAAAAAAATGTCCTGCAAAACGTTTAAGCAGCGGGTCATCGGGGAGCGGTTCACCTTCGTTAACATAATAGAGATCATGCTTTCCCGTCGATACTCCCAGGTCCAGCGGAGGATGATCAGGATAGGAGGTTTTTTGCAGCTGCCTGTCGTCTCCCATTTCGTATAGAAACCATTCCGGTTGCCCTGGCAGGCCGTGGGTCAGCGTCATGATCAGGCTGGTTGGACTGTGCATTGCCAAGCCTGGTCGCTCACCAAAAAAACCTTCCACCATCCGGTCCAGTTGTCGTTCCATTGTATCGGCGTCCAGGTTCACTGCATCGTTCAGGCTGTTTTCACCGTAATCAATCAGTGAATCAATGGTCTGGTAGGCCGCAGCAATACTCTTTTCCTGGTTACGGATACTTTGTTTCTTGCGTATATTCTTTATGCAATGCCACAGGGAAGCATCCACCTTGCCGGTATCAAACGGCTTGAGCAGATAGTGGCTGATCCCCAGCTCTATCGCCCCCAGAAGGTAGTTTGAGTCATCATAGGCTGAAGTTATGATAACAGCAGCTGCATCATTATCGGTCAGAATAGCGCGGATCATCTCAAGGCCGTCCATGATCGGCATTCTGATGTCGGTCATGATGATGTCAGGCGTGTTTTTACGATAGGTCTCAAACCCTGCCGCCCCGTTTTCAGCCACTAATACCTGATTAAAACGTTTACCGAGATAACCGAGCATATATTCACGGATGGCATCATCATCTTCTACGTACAGTATTGATACATCTTTTACCTGTTCAAGCATCGATTATCTCCACCAGATCATGCATAGCACTCATCGCCGAACGGTGCTTCCGGCGTATACTCAGACTGCGATTGACGTGGTCGATAGACCGTTTTGCCGCAGGGATCGAGCAGATCGGCCACATGAGCAAGATTTTCGGAATGACCAGCGAAGAACAGACCATCAGGCGCAAGGTAGCGTTGGCAGTGGTGCAATACCCGTTTTTGGGTCGGTTTATCAAAATAGATCAAGACGTTTCTACAAAATATGGCGTCGTAGCGGGTGCTTAATGGCCAGATCGGTGCCAGCAGATTAAGCGGCCCGAAGGTGATCATCTGTTGCACTTCCGGGCGTACTTTAACAAAACCTTTGTTGTTACCATCTCCCCGCAGAAAATAACGTTTCAGTATCCGCGAGGATACGGTCTTGAGGCTTTCAATCGGATAGACTCCACGCCGGGCTGTTTCAAGCACTCCAGAATCCACGTCAGTTGCCATAATCTCAACCGGTGGATACAGCGTGCCAAACTGTTCTGCCATACTGATCGCCATTGAATACGGTTCCTCGCCGGTGGAGGCGGCGCAACTCCAGAGCCTGACCCTGCCGCTGCCAGCTTTTCTTGCTGCGTGAGCAGCCAGTATGGGGAAATGGTGTTCTTCGCGAAAGAATGCGGTTAAATGCGTGGTCAAGGCACCGATAAAATGGTCCCATTCCGTACTTCCATTACCGGTAAGAAGCGTCAGGTAGGATGAAAATGAAGTTAGTCCCAAGGCGCGTAAACGCCGTGAAAGACGGTTGTAGACCATCTCTGCCTTACCGGGAGGAAGACAAATCCCGGCCCGTTGATAGATCAGGCTGCTGATCCGTTTGAAGTCATCGCCGGTAAAGCTGAATTCGTGGTGCTTTACGGTAAAGAGTATGTTTGATGCCGATTCTAACAGAGACATGAGGTACCCCTTGAAAATATACACCTGCAAAGCATCTACCCTGTAAAAAGCATTTGAAACACGGAGCAACTAAGCAACTGAGCAAAATCACAGAAAAAACAATGAAAAAACTTGTTTAAAGACTCACCACCTTGGTTATGCCATCTATTTCAGTAGCATCTTGATTTCTCTGTTGCTCCGTTGCTCTGTGTTTTGTGAACAGCCGTTTTCAGGTCTTCATGCAGACTTGCGTTGAAGTCCCCTCCCGTTTTAAGGGGAGGGGAGAATCTGGAATCCTGTTTCGCTTAAGTTTGCGTAGATGCACGCAGGTGTTGGTTGGAGGGGAAGAGGTGTTTCTAAAACTCGTTCCACTCGCCTTCATCGCCCACCGCCCTGGCTAAGGGCGATCCTTCATTACCACCGGTTTTATGATAGCCGTTTGCCTTGTGGTAGCCATTGGCTGCCTTGCTGACTTTTTCTACGGCTTTGTGGGTATGGTGGCCGGTTCTGTGAACCACCTGCTGCAGGGTGGCTGCCGATGCTTCTGTCCGGTGTGTGGCAGAACCCCGCTTTTCGTCCAGCTTGAAGCGGCCCACCGCTTCCACCAGCAGTTGTGCCTGATCCTCAAGGGCACCGGCAGCTGCCGAGGCTTCCTGTACCACCGAGGCGTTTTGCTGGGTAATCTCATCCATGCTGGTGATGGCCGTGTTGACCTGCGCGATGCCGCTGGACTGTTCAACTGAAGCGGCAGAGATTTCGCCCATAATGTCGGTTACCCGTTTGATGCTGGTGACGATCTCCTGCATGGTCTGGCCAGCCTCGCCCACCAGCTTGCTGCCGTTGCCTACCTTGTCCACCGAGTCACCAATCAGTTCCTTGATCTCTTTTGCTGCTGCTGCACTGCGCTGGGCCAGATTACGGACCTCACCAGCCACCACGGCAAAGCCACGCCCCTGCTCACCGGCCCGGGCCGCTTCAACCGCTGCATTCAGGGCCAGGATATTGGTCTGGAAGGCGATACCGTCAATGACCGAAATAATATCGGCAATTTTTTTGGAACTGCTGCTGATGGAGTCCATGGTATCCACCACACGATTTATAACCTGCCCCCCCTTGACCGCCACATCACTGGCATCAATGGCCAGCTGGTTGGCCTGCTGGGAATTATCGGCGTTCTGTTTGACCGTAGAGGTCAGCTCTTCCATGCTGGAGGCGATCTCTTCAAGCGACGAAGCCTGGGTTTCAGTCCGCTGGGCCAGGTCTGCGTTGCCGGTGGCGATCTGTCTGGTTGCGCTGGCGATGGAATCAGAGCTGGTTCCAACATTACCGACGATCCCCCGCAGATTGGTGACCATGGTAGCAAAGGCATTGCCAATAGCATCATTTTCAGAGGCAGTTTTGACGTTTACAGTCAGGTCGCCACCGGCGATCTGTTCGGCTGTTTTGGCCAATTCCCGAAGGGTGGCAACCATCCGTGTCAGGGCTTGCATCAACTGGTCCTGGGGTGAACGTTCATGTACCTCGACTGACAGATTGCCCAAGGCGATCTGGGCGGCAGCGTTAGTCACGGTTTGCATGGCATTGATCAGCACATTCAGGTTAACCTTGATCTCGTTAAAATCGCCATTGTAGTTGTCACTGATAACGGATGGAATATCACCTTTGGAGATCCGCTCCACATACTTGGCGGCAACATTCAAGGGACCGATAACCGAATCAAGACAATCATTAACACCCTGCACAATAGCCCGGAAGTCACCCTGATGTTTGGAGGCATCGGCACGGGTGGCAAGCTTGCCTTCGACAGCAGCCTGTGAAAGCATCCTGGCATCGGCAACCAGGGCGTTAACCGCCTCAATGGCCTGATTAAGATTGTTCTTGATCTCGTTAAAGTCTCCACTATAACTATCCGTAATCTTTGGCGGGATATCTCCTTTACTGATCCTGTCCACATACTCGGCGGCAACGTTCAACGGCCCGATAACCGCATCCAGGGTTTCGTTAACCCCCTGCACTATCTTCCGGTAATCGCCCTGATGCCTGGAGGCATCAGCACGGGTAGACAGTTTGCCTTCCACAGCGGCCCTGGAAAGCATACCGGCGTCGGCAACCAGGGCTGCTATATTATTTTTCACCAGCACCAGCCATTCGTGGATCTGATCATTATTTGACGCCTTGGCCACATTGGCGGTCAGATCCCCGTTTGCTATACTGGTGACATAGGCCACCAAATCAACCAGCCAGCCATGGACCCCGTTAACCGCTTCTTTCATCTTTTGGTGGTCGCCTTGGCACTCAACTTCAACCTTTTCCCTCAAATCTCCGCCTCTAATTTGCCGCAACACCCGGTTCCCCTCAGCTATCGGAAGCAGAATCGCATCGAGCATCTGATTGACTCCACCAATGACATCAGCATAAGCCCCCTGAAACTGCTCAGGCTTGCCACGCTCTGATAGTTGCCCTTGTCGGGATGCCTCGGTCAGACGCTGTAACTCTTTCTGTAAATCTTGCAGAACCAGAGCAACATTGTTTACCGCCTGTTTCATCTTCTCATGATCACCTTGGTAGCTCTGTGTAATCAACTCGTCAATCCGACCGTTTGATATCTGGGCAAGGATACGATTTCCTTCACCAATAGGCAGCAGTATGGCATCAAGCATCTCATTAACCCCGCCAATAACATCAGCATAGGCCCCTTGAAACTGCTCAGGCTTGCCACGCTCTGACAGTTGCCCTTGCCGGGAAGCCTCGGTCAAACGCTGTAACTCTTTCTGCAGACCTTGCAGGACAGAAATAACATCGACCAACCCCATGGAAAGGGTATCCTTTTCCGACCTGACGGTTACCTGTACTGAGAGGTCGCCAAGCCCGATACTACGTGCCGCATTCGCCTGATCCTCAATGGCTTCAATACACTGGTTCAGGTTATTCTTGATCTCGTTAAAATCGCCGCTGTAGCTGTCGGTAATCTTTGGCGGGATATCACCTTTACTGATCCGGTCCACATATTCTGCAGCCACATTCAGAGGTCCGATTACCGCATCGAGGGTCTGGTTTACCCCTTCAACAATCGTCTGGAAGCCGCCATGATGCCTGGCAGCATTGGCACGGGTGGCCAATTGACCGGCTACTGCTGCATCGGAAAGCTTGTTGACATCGGCCACCAGTGCATTAACCGCATCAATGCAGCCGTTCAGGTTGTTTTTGATCTCGTTAAAGTCGCCGTTGTAGTTGTCGGTAATGCGGGGCGGAATATCGCCTTTCGAGATCCGGTCCACATACTCGGCAGCCACATTCAAGGGGCCGATCACGGCATCCAGGGTGCTATTCATCCCCTCCACAATCCCTCGAAATTCAAGGTCAACCAGCTCCGCATTGCCCCGTGTAGCCAGTTTACCGGCCACCGCCGCCTCGGTCAGGCGACTTGATTCATCCAGCAAACTTTTCAGGATGACAGCCAGGTTGCGTTTAAGGTACAGACCGATCATCAGAGAGAGCAGGATCGCCACCACCAGGGCCACAGCAAGTTGCATCATGGCCTGATTTGACGCCCGTTCTCCTGCTTTACCGGCATCACGGGCCAGATTTTCGTTAAGCTTTACCAGCTTTTCCAACATTGCCTCAACATCCAGAAACTTCTTGCGAGACGCAATGGAAGCTGAAAACACCTTGTTATCCATGGCATCAATCCGCTTATCGTTCTGGCCAATCCCTGAAGCCAGCAGACTGTCCTTTTCGCGGGAAAGGTCTACCACCTGTTGACTGGCTTTTTTCCAGGCATCCCATTTGGGAACAAACTCCTTCCAGAGTGCTGCCTCTTCCCTGGTCTGGGGCAGCGGCTCATAAATCTTCCAGGCTTCAGCCGCTTCCTTCCAGGAATGTTCAATATGATCGTATTGGGCCTTGCGGATCTGCGGTTCCATCATTTTACGATTGATCAAGCCACGTTCGCCGGCCAGAATGCTGTACTGGGCCTGTTTCATAACAAGAAGTGTCTGAACACTGGGAAACCGCACCGCAACAACCTCGTGCATATTTGCCACCACTGCTCGCAACCCCAAATAACCAACAGCCCCCATGATCGCCGCGATCAGTGTTACTACCGCAAATCCCGATAACACCTTATTGCCAAGCTTCATCGTTTTAAACATGGTCAGAACCTCCTTCTTAACAGCGTTTTCGCAGCAATGTCCGGTTGGTTGAGACTTCCCGGCGGGACGTATTTACTCAGGCTGCCAAATCAAGATGGTTATCTGCGGCAACCATCAACTGCATCTCGCTACTTCCGATCAGACGTTCTATATCCACCAGAATAAGCATCTGGGTATTAACGGTACCGATGCCGATAATGTAGTCGGAGTTAATGCCGGAACCAAATTCTGGCGCAGGCCTGATCTGGTCAGGCAGCAAAGTGACCACGTCGGAAACCCCGTCCACCACCATACCGATCACCCTCCCCAGTACATTAATGATAATCACCACCGTAAACTCATCATAGACAACGTTTCCCAGATTAAATTTGATCCGCATATCGATGATCGGCACGATCACGCCACGCAGATTGATGACCCCCTTCATAAAATCAGGAGAGTTGGCAATACGGGTCACGGAATCATAGCCACGGATTTCCTGAACCTTAAGGATATCCATGGCATATTCCTCTTTTCCAAGGTTGAAGGTAAGGTACTCCAGTGCAACACTTTCAGGGCTCATTCTGTTCTGTTCATCCATGTTCATGAGGTACCCTCCTTTTCTTATTGACTCCGCCAAAGACGGACCATATCAACCGTATCAAGTATCAGCGCCACCCGTCCGTCACCAAGAATGGTGGCTCCTGCGGTGCCATCCACCTTGCGATAATTGGTCTCAAGGCTTTTGATCACCACCTGATGCTGCCCCAGCAGTTCATCCACCTGCAGGGCAACCTGCTCGCCTTCTGCCTCCACCAGCATCACAACCGCCTCCTCAGGCCGCTGAACAGCTCCAGAAATTGAGAAGATGGTACCAAGGTGCATTAACGGAAGGTAGTTTCCACGGACATGAATGGTGGTATTCCGGTTACCGATCTGATTCAGATCTTCTCTACACGGTTGCAGTGATTCAATAATCGAATTGAGTGGCACGATAAATGTTTCGTTACCAACCCTTACTGAAAGTCCATCAAGTATGGCCAGGGTCAATGGCAAGGAGATAATCACACGGCTACCAGCGCCCTGATTGGAAAAAATCGTAACCCTCCCCCCCATGGCATTGACGTTCCGCATCACCACATCCATGCCAACCCCGCGTCCTGATATATCAGTCACCTGGTCGGCGGTTGAGAAGCCGGGGGCAAAGATTAACTGCCAAACCTCTTCATCGCTCATACTGTCCGACACCTGCAGCCCGTTTTGAGCAGCCTTGGCCAGTATCCTGTCCCGGTTCAGACCAGCACCGTCGTCGGCCACCTCCACCATCACCCGCCCACCCTGCTGGGCTGCTTTAAGCGTAATGGTACCGCCGGGAGATTTACCAACGGCAACACGTGCATCAGGCAGTTCAATGCCATGATCAAGGCTGTTACGCACCAGATGGGTCAGCGGATCGGCCAGTTTTTCGATTAAGCCCTTATCAAGCTCCGTGGTTTCCCCCACCAGCTTCAACTCCACCTTTTTACCCAGCTTATCGGCCAGATCGTGCACCAGGCGTGGAAAACGACTGAAGATAAAGTTGATCGGCAGCATACGGATGGACATGACACTTTCCTGCAGGTCACGGGTATTGCGTTCAAGAAGTTCCAGGCCACGGTGAAGATGTTCAAACTGTACAGGATCGATCATTTTTGCGGCCTGAGCCAGCATGGCCTGGGTAATAACCAGTTCTCCCATCTGGTTGATCAGCTGATCAACCTTGGCCACACCAACACGGATTGAAGAGGCCTCCACACTTTCACCACTTCTGCGGCCAAAGGCACCAGGAGCGGCTTCATGTTTATCGTACATACGCCGTCCCATAACTACGCCATCATCTGCTGCAGCTGGCTGGTCCGGCAATGTCGGCTGGCTCGTGGTTGCAGCGGCAGGCTGGATCGTTGGGGATAGTTTTTCTATAAACAGCTCTTCTTCATCAGCAACAAACATGAAGACTTCCCGAATCTCATCCATAGAACGATCAGTGCTCAGAGTCATCTCCCAGGCCATCAGGCAGCGGTTCGGATCATAACCTTGAAACTCCTGTGGCTGATCAATCCTGGCGACAACCGTAAAGTCACCCATGGTGGACAGCTCCTCAAAGATCGGTTCCATCCGTACCATACGGGTGTAAAGATCAGCAGGCGGGGTAAAAATCATCCGGTAGGTTACAGGGGAAACGGTCACTGCAGGTTGTTCAGAAACCGCTGAAACGGGTTCCTGAACCGACTGAGATGGTGACGATACGCCGTTCCCGGCAATGGCGCTTAATTGCTCACAGACCGTATCGATCAATTGCTGATCCACGTTACTGCCGTCCCGATGTCCGGCCAGCTGCATCGCTATGGCATCACCGGCCCGCAGAAAGACATCCACCATCTCTCTGGTAAGCGCTATTTCATGGTGCCGGACCCGATCAAGCAGGGTTTCAAGGGTGTGGGTTACCACCGTCATATCAGGAAAGCCGAATGTCCCTGCCCCCCCCTTGATGGAATGGGCAGCCCTGAATACGGCATTCAGCTCTTCGTCATCAGGATTTGCCGGATCAATGGCAAGGAATATCCGTTCCATCTCTGCCAGATGCTCGGCGCTCTCATCAAAAAAGACCGCATAGAATTGGCTGAGATCAACATTCATAACGCTTCTCCATGACCGTAGTTACGGAATTCACGAAACCGATGCAATCAGACAACATCCAGATAGTTGTCGGTAAAGGACTGGTTAAGTCCCAGACGCTGAATAGTCTGCTGCATCCGTTCCGGCAAATTGATCAGTTGCGCCCGTATGCCACGCATCTTCGCACACTCTATCCAGACATGCAGAAGCTGAAGACCGCTCATGTCGATGTTGTGTATCCTGCCGCAATCAACCTGTAACCTGCTGGTTTGACTGGATGACAACGTCTCCAGCGAATCGGCCAGAACATCAATCTGAGTCACCACACCGGTGATGGTCCAGTCACCTGACAGTTGGTGCTCGCTCTCTGTCGTTTGCGTTGACATATCAACCTCCTTTTCTGGTTACTCGTCTGACGTATCTAAAGCTTGGTTGTTCTTTACATTACACAGATGATGCCAACGCAATGCGCAGAAATTCTCTTGTGATTTAAGTTGATTGCATTTTTTTGTCAGCTTGGGGTGAGGTAATTTTTTTACTGTGGAAGGCAGGGAAGTAGCCCTGATTTAAAAATCAACAGACTGGATTTAATGGAGTATTTGAAAAAGTAATTTTTTTTACACAATCACAAAAAAATAGTATTCAGGTGCTATAATTTACCCACACAATACATCAATTCGATGTAGCTCCCATTTTATAGTTACCGATTTTGAGATAAAGCTACTGAAATTAGCAGTAAAAACAGATCAATATAAGGATAAGAGCATGGGCAGAACTACTTCTTGCCTTTTGTCGTTACTTTACTGCATTTGCGCCGGTTGGCAATGGTCTGGCGGGTGATGCCCAACATGGCAGCAGCGACATTGCAATTACCAGCTGAACGCCGTAACGCTTCTTCAATCAGATATTCCTCCGCCTCATGCACAGTCGGAAAATGTCCGAAGATCATCTCAATATTCCGCTCCGGTACCGCCTGGGAGGCTGTTACACCGAGTCCGTAACGTGGTTCTTCCAAATGCTGGCCAAAAGCGCTTGCCGATAAATTGCCGCCTGTGTGGCGCGCCACGGCATCAAACACCATCGCCCGCAGTTCGCGGACATTACCGGGAAATCCCCAGCCAAGCAGATGGGGTAGTACGTCGGCAGCAACTGCCGGTCTTGCTTTGTTATACGCTGGTGCTGCCTCATTCAGAAAATGGTTAAGTAACAACGGAATATCCTCTGGCCTCTCTCGTAGCGGAGGAATCTGAATGGTATGCATGGACAGGCGATACAACAGATCCCGGCGAAACAGGTTGACAGCTACCCGTTCTGCCAGGTTCCGGTTTGTAGCCGCCACAATATGTGCCGTTGTTTTCTTCAGCAGGTCTGATCCAACCGAATAATATTCACCTTCCTGCAGTAACCGCAACAGCTTGATCTGTGATTTTTCTTCAAGATCACCAATTTCATCCAGAAAAAGGGTGCCACCTGCGGCTCGGCAGATCAGCCCTTCACGGGCCTGGTCTGCGCCGGTATAGGCCCCCTTTTTATGGCCAAAAAGTACATCAGAAAAAGTTGCATCATCAAGCCCGGCAACATTAACGCTGACAAACTCGCCACTTACACCACTCAACCGATGTACCGCCTGCGCCACCAGCTCCTTACCCACCCCGGTTTCACCTGTAATCAGGATAGGATGAGGCGAACGCGCAATAACCTCGGCATATTGAAAAAGTGCCCGCATCTTGTTATTGCGGGTTATAATCGCCGCAAAGAGATCAGGATGTTCAAGGGAGTCTTCCAAAAAGCGCTTTTTAAGCGAGAGCAGCTCACCCTGCATGGCGTTGATCCTGAGCGCATTCAGGACACAGGCGATCAGACGTGTACCCTCTACCGGCTTGCTCAGGTAGTCAAGCGCCCCCAGCTTCATACACTCTACCGCTATATTCAGTTCATTGGCTCCGGATATGACAACGACCTGGATGCCGGGATGCTCACGTCGAATTGCCCTGAGCAGATCATGACCTGACAGATACGGCATGTTCAGATCCAGCAGAACCAGAGAAGCACCATGCTCCTGCAAAAACGGGAGGACATGACGGCTGTCATTGATGCTCTGGACATTCTTGATGCCAGCTTCGCGCAACATAAGCGCCATCAGATTGCAGATACTGTCGTCATCATCAACCAGAAGAACCGGAAGATTTGGTAGATAGGCATCAGACATGGCCTAGTTACCGATCCCGCAAAAACAGTTTGCAACCGACAAGCAGGGAAATGTTACCCACACCGTTGTCCCGGCATCCAGCTTTGAGTCAATCATAAGTCTGCCTCCATGTTCCTTGATTATCTGACTGGCAACCGTCAACCCCAGCCCGACACAGCCCTTTTCCGCCCATGTTGTAAAAAATGGAGCCAAGACATGGGGGAGTGTGGCAGGGGCAATACCGCACCCCTGATCAGCAATAATAAGTTCAATCTGTTGTAATTCCTGATTGTGGAAAACTACAAATTCGAGCCCACAGGAGCGATCCGGTAATGCAAGCAGTGCATTCATGACCAGATTAAGTATGGCCTGTAACAGTTGCTGTCCATTGCCGGGCAACAGCGGCAGATTATCTGCACAATCCAGATTGAAGTGCTGTGTACGCTCACGAATCTGATGCTGGAGCAACTGGTGGCAAAGGGTGACAAGCTGGTACATATCCACATGGGGTTGAGCCGCCACCGCACCTCTTCCGATCATTTCTGAAAGGTGCATAACAAGCTGGTTAAGTCTGATAGCCGCAGAAGAAACATTCCGGACAATCTGCGGCATGGTGGTCTGAATCTTCCCCCCTGTTTCACGGAACCAGCCAGACAGCTCATCCGGTTCGTCAGCCAATCCATCAAACTGGCTTGAGACATCTTCGATATATCTTTGAAGCAGCTCACTCGCCAACAAAATGGAATTAATCGGATTTCTAATGGTATGAGTAAAACCGCGCAGCAAAAAAATCTGATTGTGAGCCATATTCAGTTGTGAAAGGTATTCAAAAGGATAGTTACTACCGTTTGCTTCCATCTATCTGTAGTCACCTTTCTTCTATCCAAAAAGCTCTTAACCTTGCTCCGGGAACTATGTTTGTGCACCAAGTGGTGATATTCTGAAGGAAGTCGAAGTAGTTGAATCACGTCTTCAAACAAGTTGCTAATTCGCAACCGGTGTTGGTCACCTGTCAAATCAAATCTCCCTTATGCAATAAAACCATATCTATTCAGTATAACTAATTAATTTCCACACAAACGGGATCGAGCACTGACGGGTTCTCGTTTTACAGGAAACTGTTCAATAATTTTAAACCTTTACCACATTTTTTTCTGTTTGCAAGTGCGCCACCCCAAAAATCTTAAAAAATCATTCTACATAAATGGCAAATCCCATGGAGAGATCCCACAAAAAAGTTATTGACATTCGTTTTCAATAGATATAATGATATCAAAAATCATTAACACTGGAGGGAACGTGGCACACCATTCGGCAGCATTATCTATTCAACACAACTTGGTGCCTGCGAACCTTCTTGCCAACTATGATGATCCTGTTGATTGCCTGACGGCACACCTGCTGTTGGAATGTTCTGAAGTACTGGCAGGTGTCAAACCGGCCAACCTGATTTCACTGGTCAACCGCACCCGTCCATGCGGTAGAAATCTTTATCAGTTATGGCAGTTAGTACACCAGCAAGCGATAACAAGATTTGACAACCTCGAATTTCTTGTACTGCAAACCAAAGAACGGGCCATGATGCTGCTCTGTTATGACAAGCAACTGCTTAACAGGCATTTCGCCCATGTCGGCATCCGTACCCTGCTGCATAAGGCTGGGTATCAACGTGATGCAACTGTCGATCTGCTGCTTGCCGAGCTACAACAACGGATTACTGATCAGGATACTTTCCCCCATGAAATTGGACTGTTTATTGGATATCCGGCTAAGGATGTAGCCGCATTTATGGGACTGGTCAAACTTCCCTTTACCTGTCAGGCTCTCTGGAAGATCTATGGCAACCCTGCACGAAGTCTGAATCTTGCAGAAAGCTACCGTTGCTGCCGTCAAAGAATGAGCAGACTGCTTGCTTCCGGGAACCAGCAACTGCTTGAACTGAAAAACCCGGATCATCCTTTTTTTTGCCAGAGTATTGATACCGAATTTCATCTACTGCAAGGGGTTCCATCATGAGTATTGTACTGATAGGCGGCATGGATCGCCTGAACGAAAAGTATCAGAATGAAGCAAAGAAACAGGGGATGCATCTCTGCATATTCAGCCAGGCCAATCAGAATATGAGCACAAAGATTAAAAATGCAGATGCCGTTGTTATCTTCACCAACAAGGTATCACACCAGGCGCGTAATGAGGCATTTACCACGGCAAAAAAACAAGGCATCCCGGTTTTCATGCACCATGCCTGCGGTGTATGTACCCTGCGTGAATGCCTGAGCTGTGTTCGTCTGATTCAACAGCCTGAAATCATCAAGGGAACAACATTCTGAAAGGAGGTTGGCAACGAACATGGAAAAGCGGGTGGTCATCAGTACAGAACTGTTTGGAAAATTGCAGGAAATTGTTATCCTGCATGCGGGCGAAGAGTACCGTTTAAGGATTACCGGTAATAACAAACTGATTTTAACCAAATAGCTCTATCTTAAGCCAGCTACATGACCAATAAGCCAGCCACAGGTGTCTTCCCCCACCCTATAGCCAGCCAAAACGCATCAGTACAATCATAAAAACAGGAGACTCAACATGAAAACAGTGCGTTCAACTACGTTAGCCCTTTGCCTTGCCCTTGTAACCAGCGGTTCTGCCCTGGCCGGTCCTCCCCTTTCCACCGATGATGCCGGTACGGTTGATGTCGGCAAGGTAGAGATTGAGCTGAACAGTTCTTACGGTTACGACAAACAGACGGTAGATGGCATCACCACCAAAAGCAACACCACCGATGGAGAAGTTAAGATCACCACCGGCCTGTACAAAGATCTGGGGATCTCGCTGGCCATTCCCTACACCTTTAATGGACGTACCTATACCGATGGTGAAGTATCAAACGTTGATGGCTTTGGCGATATGACCCTGGAGATAAAATACAAATTTGCCGAACTGGCCGGAATCAACTTTGCCGTTAAACCCAGCATCATCATGCCCACCGGAAAATACAGCAATGGACTGTCAGAGGGGCGCTGGCAGTTTGGCGGCACTTTGATCGCTACCAAAGAATTTGAAGACGGCAAGTACGCCCTGCATGCCAACTTCGGCTATGAGCATCATGACTACCGAGTTGATGCAGACCTGCAACGCAAAAACCTGTTTTCCGGCTCCATCGCCGGTGAGGTAGAAGTTGCCAAGGGGCTGTTTGCCGTCGCTGATTTTGGTCTTGCCACTAATCCTGATAAGTCTTCAAACGATCTGCCGGTCTACGCATTGACCGGGCTGCGTTACCAAATCAACGACCATCTGGATATTGATGCAGGTATCAAGTTTGGTCTGACCAAACCGGAAACTGATATAACTGCACTGTATGGCCTGGTGCTGAAATTTTAAAACTATTTTAACGCAGAGAAAAAAGAGAGGGGCAGGGCCGCAGAGTAAGAATCTTTTAAAAGTAAAAACGTTTTTTCTCTGCGCCCCTGCCCCTCTGCATCTCTGCGTTAAAATTTTATGTTTTTGATGACCAAGCGACACAAAACGGAGGAATAAATGATGCCACTCGAACTGCTTACCCCCGGTGAACGGGGCGAAATAACAGAAATACGACATTGCGGTGGTTGTGGCGGAGACTGCCATCCCCACGGACACCAGCATGGACATGGACACCAACAGCACACAGCCGCAGCAACCAGAGCAGAAGAGATGGGGCTGCGGGTGGGTAAACAGGTGGAGGTTCTGAACAACGACGGCAACCTGCTGCTTCTGCTGGTGGATGAAGCCCGGATAGCCATTGACCGCCGCATGGCCCGTAGCATCAAAGTGAAAGGAATCAGTCTATGAACCTGAGCGACCTGAAACCCGGCCAACAGGGAAAAATACTGAAGCTGGACAGCAGCATCGGGCCGATCCGCCGCCGTTTGATGGATATGGGGATCATTCCTGGCGAGTCCATTAAAGTGGAAAAAGTGGCACCGATGGGCGACCCGATTGAAGTATCTGTCAAAAGCTACAACCTGTCCCTGCGCAAGAACGAGGCCAAGGGGATCGAGATTGAGGTGCTGCCATGAGCCAGCAAAAACCATTGGTTGTTGCGGTTGCCGGTAACCCCAATGCCGGAAAATCCACCCTGATCAATGCCATTGCCGGTAGTCGGCTGCATGTGGGTAACTGGCCCGGTGTGACCGTTGAGAAAAAAGAGGCCCTGTTTGATTTTAATGGCCACCCCATCCGGCTGGTTGACCTGCCCGGTTGCTATTCGCTCTCTCCCTATACCCAGGAAGAGATCATTACCCGTGACTATCTGGTAACGGAAAAACCGGACCTGATTATTAACGTGGTGGATGCCACCAACCTTGAACGTAACCTGTATCTGACCATGCAGCTGCTTGAGCTTGGCATTCCAATGATAATGGCACTCAACATCTTTGACGAGGCCGAAGCAAAAGGCTATAAAATCAACATCAAGCAGATGGAAGAGACGCTTGGAATTACGGTTATTCCCACTTCTGCGGTCAAAAAGACCGGCCTTGATCAGCTCCTGAAGTCGCTGGTGGTCGATAGACCGACGCCCCCCAGAATCCTCAACTATGGTGATGATATCGAGACGGTTCTGACCGGACTGCGTGACCATATACAGCGCAATCACACCACCCTGCTGGAAAAATATCCGCAACGCTGGCTGCTGCTGAAACTGCTGGAAGGTGACCGTCTGGTTTGCAAATCTGCCAATATGACGGTTGGTTCATTACCCGCACAGCTCCTTGAACACCTGTTGCGGGCCCATGGTGATGACATTGAAGGACTTCTGGCAGATGTTCGCTATGCCCTTTCAAATGGACTATGCCGGGAAGTGCTGACCAAACCGGAAAAACGCACTCTGGAAATGACTGAACGGATCGACCGGATCGTGCTGAACCGCTATCTTGGCATACCGATCTTTGCGGCGGCCATGTGGTTACTGTTCAAACTGACCTTTGATCTGTCATCACCCTTTGGTGACTGGATCGACGAGATGACCAACGGTCCGTTCAAACGTTGGGTCGCCGCCATTCTAGGCAGCATCAATGCGCCGGACTGGACAATATCACTGGTCAATGATGGTGTAATTGCCGGTGTCGGCTCAGTGCTGGTCTTTGTACCCGTGATCTTTGCCATGATGTTCTTTATCACCTTTCTGGAAGGCAGTGGTTACATGGCACGGGCCGCCTTTGTTATGGACCGGGCCATGCACGCCATTGGTCTGCACGGAAAATCCTTTATCCCTATGCTCCTGGGTTTCGGCTGCAACGTGCCGGGCATCTATGCCACCCGCACCCTGGAAAATCCAAAAGACAAGATCCTGACTGCACTGTTGATACCACTGATGTCCTGCGGTGCCCGTCTGCCGGTCTATGTGCTGTTTGTGGGCATATTTTTTCCCGATAACTCCGGCACCGTGATCTGGATACTGTACATCCTGGGGATGTTGCTGGCAGTACTGATGGGCTTTATCTTTAAAAAGACCCTGTTCAGGGGCGAAGCACCGATGTTCATCATGGAACTGCCCCCCTACCGGATGCCCTCCTTTACCAGCCTCTGTCTGCACACCTGGGAAAAAGGCAAGCATTTCCTGATCAAGGCCGGCACCTACATATTTGCCGTATCAGTACTGGTCTGGTTCATGCTTAATCTACCCTGGGGGGTAGAACACAAGCGTGATTCCTACCTGGGCAAGGCCGGCGCTGCCATTGCCCCGGTGTTCCAGCCGGTCGGTTTTGGAACCTGGGAGGCTGCTTCATCGCTGATTACCGGCGTAATTGCCAAAGAGATTGTGGTGGGTACCATGGGGGAGATCTACGCCCCCAAGAAAGAAGAGAAAAAAGAGACACCACCCCTTGGCGAAGACCTTAAAGAGATTGTGGTCTCATTTGGCGGGGCAGTGAAAAAAGCGGTCAGCACCATGCTTTACCTGCCACAGAAAGAAGAACCAGAGGAGGAACAATCTGCTCTGAAAACTGCACTGCAGGGTCAATTCACACCGCTCAGCTCATTCAGCTTCATGGCCTTTGTCCTGCTCTACATGCCCTGCGTGGTGGTAGGCGCTGCCATGCGACAGGAGTTTGGCACCTGGAAATGGGCCGGTGTGGCCTTTGCCTACTCAACCGTGCTGGCCTGGCTGGTGGCGCTGATCATCTACCAGGGCGGCAGATTACTTGGATTGTGAGGCAACTATGGGATTTTTTGACATCATCCTGATGACCGTAATCATTGGAGGAGCCGTCTGGCTCCTCTACCGCTCACTCTGGAAAAAGAAGGGGTGCTGTGGTGATGGGGGCTGCGGAGGAAGCTGCAACCATTAACAACTGAATAATCGCCAGCCACGTTCACAACGCAGCCAGCCAAAACCAGATCCCCAAACGGGACTGTTTTGACTGTGCTGCGTTTTTTATTTCTTGAATCAGGGAAAGACAGACCATGACCATTATCAGCAACATACCGGGACGGATACGGCTACGGGATGAACGTCTGACAGACGCTGTTTATACAGAGCAGATTCGTAGCAGGTTACTGGCGTTGCCAGAGGTTACAGGTGCGGAAGTCAACCAACGTACTGCCAGCCTGCTGGTGACCTATTCACCAACGCCTGTTGTGGAAGAGCACCTGCGAAACGCCTTACATCTGCCAGAACCACTGATACCAACGCAGAAACCAGCAACCGGTTCCCGTACCAGGCCTGGAAAATCCGGTAAAAAAACAGCAGGCCTGCCGTTCACGCAACGCCAGATTCTTAACTACGGCATGATGATCACCTTTGCTGCCAGCGGTATCGGCATTGCCCTGCATTACAAAAAATTGCACGCCTTGGCCGGTTTCCTGTTCTTCGGAATCAGCAGCCTGCATATGTATGACAAACGCAAGACCCTGTTTGTTTAAACAGGCGATATTAAAAAGGAGACAAACACTATGGAAGACCATGAAGAAGTAAAAGGGAGCGGCAGTGGTGGTGGCGGCAAAGAGGTAGATACCCATACCGATGGCGGAGAACACACGAAAGACGGCGTACATCTCCTGCCCGGTCTGCATATCCACAGCAACACCCTCTGGCTGCTGGCTGCAGGAGCCGTAGGTGCGGTAGCCGCCCTTGGCGCATCAAAGGCCACCAATAAACTGCGTCCGGCTGCAGTGGGTGCTGTAAAGGAAGGTTACAAGTTTAAGGAATGGCTGGGTGGCAAATATGAACAGGTAAAAGAGGATGTTGAAGATATCGTGGCAGAAGGTGTTCACCAGTATCATCAGGATCTGGAAGAGACCGAAGAATCGATCAAACGCCAGAAAGAACTGCTTGAAAAGGCTGAGGCACGGATCAAGGCTCAACGGGCCAGAACACAGAAGGAGGCATAAACCATGGATCTTCATAGCAACCCATTGCACAAAACAACCCGTTATCTACGCAGTGCCCTAAGTGTGGCCCTGGGGGCTGGAGCCGTACTCGGTACAGGCTATCTGGTATCCCGCATCAAAGAGAAGCAAAGTGATGAAGGGGTGTTAAGTCGCCTTGAACAGATTCTGGAAGAGACTGCCGCTGCTGAAACCGCTCCAACAGAAAAACCGGCTGCACGTAGCAAGGCTCCCAAGGCATGACCGCGACGGTCATGCATGAACTGCCGGGACGGCTGAGACTGTCACTTAACCGGCGTCCCAGCGCCCCTGTTGACCAGGGGCGCGTGGTAACGCAGTTTCAGCGTATTCCCGGTGTTGATCAGGTACGTTACACGCCCCGCACCGGCACCCTGCTGGTACGTTACTCTGGTGGAAACCGTACCAGAGAACAGGTACTGCAGATGTCCGACACCTATATTTTGCCAACTATCCGCAGGACACAACCGGCAGATGAGCTGGCAGAAAAAAGGAACGTTCTGATCCGCTCCGGCATCCTGTTTGCGCTGCGTCCCTTGATTCCACCGCCGGTAAGAACCGCTCTGGCACTGTACGGCGCACTGCCGGTGGTGCTGAAAGGGTTTGATTCCATACGTCAGCGCAAGATGGACGTTGCCCTGCTTGATGCTTCGGCAGTGGGGGCATCGCTGGCAACCGCAGAATTCTCAACCGTATCGGTAATCACCTTTCTGTTGAACCTGGGGGAGTATCTGGACGAATGGGCAAGGGGCAAATCACGCCAGCTGCTGGCCAGCATGTTCCAGACCGGCGATGAAACCGTCTGGGTTATCCGCAACCAGAAGGAATGCGAGATACTGCTGACTGAACTGAAAACCGGCGATACAGTG
>Ga0209467_1001314_pt1 | contig 22376 bp, 17 predicted proteins | sample Higcelwee11metaG_FD_187175 | JGI IMG/M metagenome (GOLD analysis project Ga0209467, IMG submission 187175) | Freshwater pond sediment microbial communities from the University of Edinburgh, under environmental carbon perturbations - High... | ecosystem: Environmental > Aquatic > Freshwater >... | reverse complement strand
AATGACTATTGACGGCGAGGTCTTCGGTAAAGTCACCGCTGATCAACTGCCTGACATCATCGCCAAATTCAAAGGTGTCTGATGCAGCTTTCTATTGCTGATTATCTCATTGATATTGTGCAAAATTCCATCGAGGCTCAGGCCTCGCTGATACTGCTTGATATCGTTGAGGACAGCGCCGCTCTCTGCGTGTGCATCGGCGATAACGGATGCGGCATGGATGAAAAAAAACTGCAGCGGGTGAGGGATCCGTTTTTTACTGACGGCATCAAACATTCGCATAGAAAAGTCGGGCTCGGTATTCCCTTTTTGGTTCAGTCGGTTGAGGCAACAGGGGGAACATTCGATATCTCCTCAAAGGAGGGCGAGGGAACTTCACTTTCGTTTACTATGAATTTCTCCTCAATAGACTGTCCCCCCTTCGGTGATTTGCCCGGTGCATTTCGTTCACTGATGATTTTTGACGGTGAATATGAACTCGCAATTATGCATAAAAGAGAGAATAAGAGTTACAGTGTGACCCGTTCCGAGCTAAGAGATGCGCTCGGTTCGCTCAACGACGCGGAATCGCTGAAACTCATGGGCGATTTTTTTACATCGCAGGAAGAAGAATTATTATTGGAGGCGTAATCAATGGCAAAAGTAACTCTTGAAGAACTCAGAAAGCTCAGAGAGAATAAGAAAAACGAAATACACAAACGCGAACTTGAAGGCAAGGAAATTGAAATCATTGTCGGCATGGGAACCTGCGGTATTGCCGCAGGCGCCAAGGATGCTCTTGACGCATTTCTCGGACAGATTGATGCGAACGGGCTTAAAAACGTGATCGTCAAGCAGACAGGCTGTATGGGGTTCTGTAATTATGAACCTACGATCGAAGTGCGGGTGCCCGGTATGCCTGCGACAATCTACAACAGGGTCAACGCAGAAGTGGCGCGCAGAATTGTTGCCGAGCATATTATCGATAAGAAGCTCGTTTCAGAATATGTCTTCGACAAACCGTCGATCGATATTATCAACCAGAAATAGCCGGGGGGATTACTCATGGGATACAGAAGTTATATTTTAGTGTGCGGCGGAACAGGCTGTGAGTCAAGTCGTGCCGATTTGATTTATCAGAACCTCCGCAAGGAGCTTGAAAAGCAGGGATTGCACGAACAGGTGCAGGTCATCAAAACCGGATGTTTCGGTTTTTGCGAACAGGGTCCGATTGTCAAGATCCTGCCGGAAAACTCATTTTACGTGCAGGTGAAACCGGAAGATGCGCAGGAACTCATCGCCGAACATATCGTGAAGGGACGCCAGGTTGAACGCCTTCTCTACAATCCTGAAAAGGACAAGAATCGTGCCGTTACCATCAAACCGAGCAGTGAGGGAATCGGATTTTATCAGAAGCAGTACCGTATAGTTCTGCGCAACTGCGGATTTATCGATCCGGAGAAAATCGAGGAGTATATCGCCCGTGACGGATATGTCGCTCTCGAAAAGGCACTCTTTTCGATGACACCCGATCAGGTAATTGAAGAGCTTAAAATTTCGGGTCTTCGCGGCCGCGGCGGTGCAGGTTTTCCGACATGGATGAAATGGAATTTCACCAAGCAGGCAACCACCTCAACAACCAAATACATTGTCTGTAACGCGGACGAGGGTGATCCCGGCGCGTATATGGATCGCTCAACCCTAGAGGGCGATCCGCACTCTGTCCTTGAGGCAATGACCATTGCCGGTTATACGGTCGGTGCGCAGATGGGATACATTTACATCCGTGCCGAATATCCCCTTGCAATCGAGCGACTTAAGATTGCAATCAAACAGGCCAAGGAATTCGGCCTTCTCGGCGAGAAGATCCTCGGCAGTGACTTCAGTTTTGATATTGAACTGCGTTACGGTGCCGGTGCCTTTGTCTGCGGAGAGGAGACTGCTCTTCTCACCTCACTTGAGGGAAATCGCGGAACGCCGAAACCCCGTCCCCCGTTCCCCGCAACAAACGGTTTGTGGAACAAGCCGACGGTCATCAATAACGTAGAGACCTATGCGAACATACCTATGATCATCATGAAGGGCGGCGCGTGGTTCTCGTCGATCGGAACTGCAACTTCAAAAGGAACAAAAGTATTCGCTCTTACCGGTAAGATCAAAAATTCCGGTCTTATTGAAGTACCGATGGGAATTACCCTGCGTGAGATTGTCTTTGATATCGGCGGCGGAATTATCGGCGGCAAAAAATTTAAAGCGGCGCAGAGCGGCGGCCCTTCGGGCGGTGTTATCACTGCTGATGTTCTCGATACGCCGATCGATTACGAAAACCTGCAGAAGCTCGGATCAATCATGGGCTCCGGCGGACTTATTGTCATGGATGAAGACGATTGTATGATCGACATTGCGAAATACTATCTCGATTTTACCGTTGATGAATCTTGCGGCAAGTGCGCTCCCTGTCGAATCGGCGGTAAGCAGCTTTTCGGTCTTCTTGACAAGATCGCAAAAGGCAACGGCGAGATGGAGGATATTCAGAAGATGAAGGATATCTCTCTTGCAATGCAGAAAGCATCTCTCTGCCAGCTGGGCGGAACTGCCCCCAACCCGGTCATGTCGACACTGAAATATTTTGAAAGTGAGTATCTTGACCATATTCAGAACAAACATTGCGAATCCGGCAAGTGTAAGGATCTGCTCAAGTTCATCATCAATCCGGAGAAGTGTATCGGCTGTACCGTCTGTGCACGCAAATGTCCTGTGAACGCAATCAGCGGCGAGAAGAAGCAGCCGCATCTGATCGACCAGGCGAAGTGTATCAAGTGCGGTGAGTGTTATCAGGCGTGCAAATTCCAGGCGATTACCCGCAAATAAGGAGGAGCCAGAATGGAAATGGTCAAAGTAAAATTTAACGGCAAAGAATATGAGGTCGCAAAGGGCCTTTCAATATTAAAAGCGGCAAAAGCCGCGCAGATTAATATACCAGCGCTCTGCCATCATCCCGATCTGACCGCATGGGCAGCCTGCGGCCTGTGTATTGTCAAGATGGAGGGATCTCCGAAAATAATCAGGGCCTGTGCGGCTCCGGTTCAGGAGGGGGCGAACTACATAACCCACGATCCCGAACTGATCAAAGTGCGTAAAACCACCCTTGAGCTGATCCTTTCGAATCACCCGAACGATTGTCTTAAGTGCGGACGCAACAATAACTGTGAATTGCAGCGCATCGCGGCTGAGTTCGGCATACGTGTGCAGCCGTACACTCAGAAAGAACGTGATCTTCCGAAGGATACTTCAACCGCATCAATTGTTCTCGATCCTTCAAAGTGCATTCTCTGCGGACGCTGTGCGCAGGTCTGTCAGCAGATGCAGAATGTGTGGGCGCTCGAGTTTCTCGGCCGCGGCTTTGAGACACGCATCGCTCCCGCTGCCGATGTCGCGCTTGCGGACAGCCCCTGCGTCAAGTGCGGCCAGTGCTCGGCTCATTGCCCTGTCGGCGCGATTTATGAACGTGACCAGACCGCGGAAGTCTGGGATCATCTCTGCGGTGATTGTGCGGACAACTTTCCTGTTGTTCAGATAGCTCCGGCGGTACGTGTAGCGATCGGTGAAGCCTTCGGTTACCAGCCTGGTGAGATTTCAACCGGCAAACTCTATGCGGCTCTCAGACGTCTCGGATTCAAGGCAGTGTTTGACACCAACTTCTCTGCCGACCTCACCATTATGGAAGAGGGAACAGAGTTAGTGAACCGTCTTACAAAAAACGAAAAAATCCCTCTGATAACATCATGCTGTCCCGCATGGATAGACTACCTTGAGAAATATGATCATGATATGATCAGTAACTTCTCAACAGCCAAGTCTCCGCAGGAGATGATGGGTGCGATGATCAAGACGTACTACGCAAAAGCCACAAAAATCGATCCGGCAAAGATATACTCGGTGTCGATCATGCCGTGTACTGCGAAAAAATTTGAGTGCGACCGCAATGAGGACATGCATTCAAGCGGTTATCAGGATGTGGATGTTGTTCTTACCACACGTGAGCTGGCACGCATGATCAAACAGGCGGGTATTGATTTCAATGCGCTTTCCGAGGAGCATGCGGATGAGATTCTCGGTGAATATACCGGTGCTGGAACCATCTTCGGTGCAACCGGCGGCGTTATGGAGGCGGCTCTGCGTACTGCATACACCCTCATTACCAGTGAAGATCTTAAAGAGGTTAATTTCACCGCTGTTCGCGGCCTTGACGGCGTGAAAGAGGCGACAATTGACATTAAGGGTACAAAAGTGAATGTCGCGGTTGCCCACGGTCTGGTGAATGTCGAGTATGTACTCGATAAAGTGCGCGACGCGCTCAAGAAGGGCGAGAAATCGCCTTATGATTTCATCGAGGTGATGGCATGCCGCGGCGGATGTGTCGGCGGGGGCGGTCAGCCGTACGGCGCTACCGACGAAATCCGCTCGAAGCGTGCTGCGGGGATTTATAAGGATGATGAACTTTCTGTGAAGCGTTGTTCTCATCACAATCCGATGATCAAAAAAATATATGAAGAGTTTCTCGAAAAACCGGGCAGTCACAAGGCTCACGAGCTTCTGCACACCTCGTACACACCGAGAAAGCTTTACAATAAGTGATAGCAGAATTCAATTATTTGCCGTTTCGTACGGCCTGTCGGAATGACAGATTCGGATTTTGAATAGGTCACTGCATTTACTCAGGCGCCCGCTAACAGCGGGCGCTTTTTTTTGTCCCGAACAATTATGTGCTGTAAGTCAAACTAAATACCCTTACCTGAAAATGGATGTTTTGACTTGTTACATTGCGAATTAATCGCAACTGTATTAATGTACCGAAGTATTTTTTCGATAGATGATTATAAAAAATTCTTGCATTAATTTGATTTTGTGCCATCGAATAGAGGGTCGTGGTTGGGGTAACATCCTTTGTTTCCGGCATAATGGTTAAATCGAAATCTGCAAACATTACCACCCGGATCGTTATCAAGCCAGGCAGTTCTGCTATTTGCTGCTTGCTGACTATTAATCGTTTTCCCATCTATTATCGGGAGAAACGGTGATATTTTATAAAGCGACAGGCTATACTTAGATATAAGCGAATAGATTAAATAAAAAACGGGGATACTATGAAGGCGACTCCTGAAAACACTGCAAAATGGCTTAATAATCAGCTTTCTCAATCATGTGTAAAGAGGGCGGAAAGTATCAAAAAAGAAGTTGAGAAGAAATATGAATTTAGTGAGGGTTCAGTAGTCCGCCTCCAGTCGCAGCTTGATGATACTTATCGAAAGCAATCTTCAATCTTTTCGTTGCGCCCGGTTGCCGAGGAGGCCCCTGAGCCTTTTCATAGCAGAAATGCAGTCATCATCGCGGGCGCGATGCTCGATTATTCTTCTTTGCGGACAGCCATCTCGTTGACTCAGTCGGCTCATAGTGCAGGAATTCAGGTTTTTCAGTTTGATATTTCAAAGGCCTCCCCTAATATTTCCCGTTTTTTTGCAGATGTCCGTAAACAAAGAAATGCTGTTCAACAGAACTCCAGAGCATTGCCATTTCTCCGTTCTTTCTTTGAGATGAGTGCCGGAATGAACGATACTCTTGAGAATGGTTATTTTCTGCAGGTTCGTGCATCATATCTTGCACAGCTGTTCGGCAATATTCCGAAAAGTATGCCGGTTATCGCTGTTGATTCATGGGCTGCCCATGCTGCAGCCCTGGCCGGAATGGAGCGCGTAATAAATTGTATTCCCGACAGTACGCCTCATTTTGCTTCGCTTGCGGACTCTGCGATTAATGCTGTCCAGACCCATGAAAGCTGGCTGCAGAACTATACACTCAATGCCCTTGTAAAGAGAAATCATCTTCCCGTTCCTTTGGATAAATCAAATGTGATCAATTATAGCGGGCATTTTGTTGAGATAGACACCGTAAAGTCGATTGAGCGAGACTGCAAAAAACGCATAAGCAGGGCAAAACGCGGTGAGCCTCTTCGTATTCTCCTCTCCGTGCCGGGTGAAAATTGTGCTGCAGAGATGTATCGTCAGGTTTTGCGTACACTTGTTCCCCTTGTTGCACCGCAAAAAATTGCACTTTTCATTAATCTCGGAAATAACAAAAATGCCTGGGAAATCATCAAATCAAGTTTCTCAACTTCACAAAGCCTCGTAACTACTTACTTTAACAAAAATGATTCTCTTTCGTTTGCCCACAATGCCGGCAGTGTCAGTATACAGGGTATACATGTGTTTTTGAATGAGGATGCATATACCGGCGTTTATCTGTCAAATCTGCTGATCCGTGCAACTGACATTCTTCTGACCGAGCCTGATGCGCTCACCTTTTTCCCCGTACCCAAGATTTTTCTTCGACCTGCGGGTGAGGTTGAGCAGGAGAATGCCCGTTATTCCATGCACGTCGGTGATGGAATACTGGCACAATCATTTTCAGCTCTTTCCAGAATTCTTCAGCTGATGATCAATGATCCCACTCTGATAGAGTATTATTGTACTGCTATTGTTAATAATGACAACTCAGGACTCTATGACGGAGCCTACTGTGTACTCGAAAGTGCGTTGCGGAAAAAAATTGCGCGTGTGATGTACTCGGAATAAACATAGTAAATGATAAAGCAGATTGATATGCATCTCCCGGAGGTGCTGGTTTCGTACAGACGCGAGCACGTTTCTGCCGATTCTGTTATTGTTCCTTTATATGTACGGCCTGAGTCTAATCAGGTGAACTATTTGTCGATAATCGTCCGTTGTATGGGCGATTTCGGCAAGGTTCTGTTCCTGGCAAGATATCCCGGTAATACAATTAACGAACGAATTCTCAACAACCATTACTATCTTCACTATGCGTTTGCCCGCAATTCCCGGGAACAGATGTCCAGGTATCCCGAGTTTGTCGATGCTTTCGAGCGCAAATTCAAGGTGAAATTCTCAGAAGCGCCTGTGTATGGATCTTTTGAACTGCTTGAGCGCAATATCATTTCAGGAATGAATGCCCAGCTGCTGTTTCAGCAGCATGTGGATGAAGCAGATTTTCTTGAATATCTTGGCCAGACAATCAAGAAGATCTGCGGCAATTTTGTGGTGAATTATGATATGCCTGCCATTGATGCGAATTACTCAGACGGTTCCGATATTCTTGTAATTGTTATTCTGCTTGATTCCACCGCTTCAATCGCAAAACTGAATTATGCCCTTTATGAGAGCTTGAAGAACAGCGATAAAAACCTGCTTCTGGGAGATGAGCTAATCAGGGATCCCCGCTGGTTTAACCGGGTAAGAAGGACATACCATCTCTCCCGCAATTGTATTGAGGCCATGTTTGACCTGACTGATTATGCCCTTTTTGGAGACCTGTCGCCGATCGGATATTTTGACACTCCTCTCGGGATTCGTCTTCTCTCTTCGGGAAAGTATACTCGCGATTATCTTACGGAAAGACTTGACGCATTGCGGTTATGGCCGCTCGTATATACCGGTGACGGAGGAGAGCTGATCAATCTTCGTACCGTTGCCAATACCGGCAGTGAGGCGGGAAGTGCTGAACTCTCACCCGAGACCTGCGCACTAATTATGGATCGCATATTATTAGGGAGCCTCGAATAGTTTTATATCAGAGTTCAAGAGGCGCCCGTAAATTATCAGGAGTATAATCATGAATATTATGGAAAGTTTTAAAGAGAGAGCCCGTTCGTACCACAAGACAATTGTTTTAGCTGAAGGCCTCGATCCCCGTACGGTCAAGGCGGCCTCGATTCTAACCCGTGAAAAGATTGCTGAAATCATTCTTGTCGGTGACGGTGCGCGGATCAGCAAAGTCGCCTCTGAGGAGGGCGTTGATATATCGAAGGCCCGGATCGCTGACCCTGCAGACAAGAATAAATTTGATGAATTTGTAAACAAACTTGTGGAGCTTAGAAAGGACAAGGGAATGGATGCTGATAAGGCTGCTGCCTTGTTGAAGGATCCGCTGTATTATGGTGTTATGATGGTTAAGGGGGGCGAGGCTGACGGTATGGTTGCGGGTGCCATCAATGCCACCCCCAATGTTCTTCGTCCTTCTCTTCAGATAATAAAGACTGCGCCGGGTACCAAACTGGTGAGCGCGTTCTTTGTAATGGTGGTTCCCGACTGTGCTATGGGGCATCAGGGCGCTTTTATCTTCGCTGATTCGGGTATGGTGCAGAATCCCTCCGCTGAAGAACTTGCGCATATTGCGGTGAACTCGGCAAAATCATTCCGCCTTCTTTTCGGCGCTGAACCGGTTGTCGGCATGCTCTCCCATTCAACAAAGGGCTCCGCTGCTCATCCGGATGTTGACAAGGTTGTAGAGGCGACGAAAATTGCCCAATCACTTGCTCCCGATCTTGCTCTTGACGGTGAGTTTCAGCTTGACGCGGCGATCGTAGAGTCAGTAGGGAAATCGAAGGCACCGGGCAGCAAAGTTGCCGGAAAATGCAATGTTCTGGTTTTCCCCGATCTTGATGCGGGCAATATCGGCTATAAACTTGTGCAGCGTCTTGCAAAGGCAGAGGCTTACGGTCCGGTAACGCAGGGCTTGGCTTGTCCGGTAAACGACCTTTCACGCGGTTGTATAGCGGAAGATATTGTTGGCGTTGCGGCTATTACCGCAATTCAGGCGTCTGCAAAATAACATTCAGATTAGATCCATTACGTGTATAGAACAGAAGAGGCCGCCCGAAGAGGGCGGCCTCTTCTGTTCATACCCCGTGCGATTCAATATCTCTGTTCAGATTATCAAGTCTTTCCGTCAGCTCTTTAAACGACTCTTCAATGCCGTGAATTCCGAAAGCATTCTCCTGAGCAAGCTCATTTATGGTGCTGATTGTCATCATAATCTCTGAAATGGAATTCTTGTGTTCGCTCATCGTGACCGAGATCTGCTCGGAGTGCCTTCTGACAAGAGCCGCTCCGTCGCTCGCTGCTTTGTTTGATACTACCTGCTGTGCGATCCTTTCAGGTATGAGACTGGTCTTATCCATTACGCTGGAAATGGTCGAAATAATTGAGTTGAATGTCGTCATTGCCTGCGACACATTCTTTATTCCCTGCATGATCTCGTTTTCGTTGGTGTTGATCAGCATATTGATATTTTGGATACTTGACGCGGTTTGCTCTGCAAGTTTCGAGACTTCATCGGCAACCACGGCAAATCCACGGCCGGACTCTCCAGCCCGAGCGGCTTCAATCGCTGCGTTTAGCGAGAGCAGATTAATCTGGTCGGAAATGTCGTTTATTATCTTGACTATACCTGTAATCTCTCCTGAGCTGCTCCTGATTTTATCCATACTTTTTTTCATAACCATGAGAGCTGTCTCGCCGGTATGTGCCGATGTAGAAACTTCATTTATCAAAGAAAGCGTAACCTGCATATCAGTGTTCAGAAGCTGCATGCTGCCTGACAGGTGTTGAAGTGTATCGGTGAGTTCTTCTATGTTCCTTCCCTGTGTCATCGTACTGTTTGTCGTCTGATCGATTCCCGCATTGATCTGTTCGACAGTCGCGGTGACCTCTTCTGTTGCTGATGCCTGATTTTGTGAGTTTGCCCTGAATTTAGATATAGTTTCAAGAATATCGTGTGCTGCATTAATAATTGCATCAGAACTCTTTTTTAAAACATCCTTAATAAAAACGTTCTGCTTTCTATTTTGTTCCGATTCGATGCGCATCATCTCTTCGGCCTTGGCCACCCTGCGGGCAATATCGATGAATTTCTGAATTTGCCCTGACATCGTAAGAACAATCATTGTGGTAATTCCGAGCGCAAAACGGGAGTATTCGCCAGGGGGCATCATATCGATTGGTTTGATGTTGTACGACTTCAGTATTTCGGATACGGCTCCGTCGATTGCCAGCAAAAAACCGATAAAAGGGATCAGAAGGTATTGAAGCCGCCGCTGTCCTATCATATCGATCACAAAAAGAATGATACTGTATATCATCAATAATCCGAGAACGGCGTCGCGCAGCATATAAAGAGGACCGAGATGGGCTCTTCCGTGACAGGATTGCTTCACGAGCCATACGGTCTCATCGGGACGGCTTATATCGACGAAAAGAGCCGGAAAGGCAAATGCGGCAAAAAAAATGGTCAAGGTGAGTACGATTCCCGAATAGACAAGAAAACGGTTAACTTTTTTCCATGTTGCATTTATAGTAAGAATGTTGCCGAGCCAAAGCGGAATAGCGAAGAGAAAAAGAGCCGGCCCCAGCTGTTCGATCCGGTGAAATTGTCTGCCCAATTCGGGCTTGAGCATCCAACCACCGACAATTATAATCATTGACTGCGCGGCCAGGTGCAAAAAACCCGCAACTGCAAGGAAAAAAATCCCAAGATATATCATCTCACGGGTTCGAATATACAGATACACAAAAAGCAGCATGCCGATGAAGAGAACCCCGGCACAAAATGATGGTAAGACCAGTTCCATAATTGAGATAGTAAGCTGAAAAGTCGGCATGAGTATTTCCTTCGCGAGAGAATCTATTTATATATAGAGCAGTAAATAAAATTTAGCAACTTCTTTTGTTATGAGAAAAATGGTAAAAAGAGAAAAAGTTGCGGCTGTTATAAGGCCGCTTACTAATTAATTACCTATCAACCCTATTTACTGATGTTGCCGCAAATCTCCTCTCCGTCGGAAAGCCGCACTTTATATACAAAAGATTGGTCTTGTATAGATCAAAAAGTAAAATTTTCTTTTGACATAGAAGTGCCTTCGGCGAGTGTGTGATCGGGACTTTCCGAGGAAACGGTGCGTTTGCGGCGCTGATCGTTGCGAGGATCAATTAGAGGTACCCAGCCTCAAATAATGAATAAATCCGGAAACCATGCGATTAATAAAGAGCCTCTCTCTTGAAGAGGTTGAAGAATATTTTTTACAATCAGGCGAGAAAAAATTCAGGGCCCGCTGTCTGTTCACATGGCTCTACGAAAAGAATGTCTCATCATTTGACGAGATGACAGATTTTTCCAAGGCGCTCCGCCAAAAGATGTCAGATGATTTCATCCTTTCGCCTCTTACACTCGAAGATTGTGTCGTTTCGAAAATTGACGGTACTGAGAAATACCTCTTTCGTACGCAGGACGATCACTATATCGAATCGGTGTTTCTTAAAAATGATACGACTGATGAGGGACGCCTCACTATCTGCATATCTTCGCAAGTCGGCTGTGCGATGGGGTGCGTCTTCTGCCAGACGGCAAAACTTGGTTTCAAACGTAATCTAGAAACCGGTGAGATTCTTGATCAGATCTGCCAGATCCGCCGGCTTACCGGCCTTAAAAACAATAATATAGTCTTCATGGGTATGGGCGAACCCTTTATGAATTACGAAAATGTCATTAAAGCCGCCACTATCATGAACTACACCTTCGGTTTTCACATATCGGTTCGAAGAATTACAATTTCGACCTGCGGAATTCTTCCGCAGATAGAACGCTTTATCGACGAGGGGCATCTGTTCAACCTCGCACTATCTCTAAATGACACGCTGCCCGAAAAGCGTAAGTCGTCAATGCCCGTTGAGAATAAATGGCCGATGCATGAACTGGCGTCGCTTTTTGCTAAAAAACTTCCCCGTGCCCATAACCGGCTTACTATCGAATATGTGATGCGGCGGGACAACATATCGCGCGAAGATGCCGCCCGTCTTAAAAAAATGTTCAGGTATTCAAGAATAAAGCTTAATCTGATTCCGCTCAATACGCGTGATATGAGCGAGCGGCCCGGCGATGGTGCTATTAACGCATTTTTAAGCGAGCTTGAAAGTGCGGATGTGCCGGTGACTGTCCGCAAGAGTCTCGGCCTTGATATCGACGGAGCGTGCGGACAGCTCTCGGGAAAAAAATATGATGCGGTCAATTCGATTAACAGTTGATATCTATTTCAGCGCTAGTGAGGATTTTATTTGCCGCTGTGAGCCCCGATTTTTATTAAAATAAAAATAAGTGAGAGATTATGGGAGATTTCATCAAAAATCTTTTGAGATTCATTTCCGATCATAAGCGCCTTCTGTTTCTTTATATCCCTCTCGCGGCAGGCGTACTGGTTGTGCTGTACGTCATAATTATTTTTTTCAGCTGGATCGCTGACAAAGGATCGGCCCTTGAAAAACTTGCCAGCTACAAGCAGCTTATCGACCGTACTGAAGAGATGCAGGAGGGGATGGCTTTCGCCGCTCTTGATTACGGTCTCTCCGATACCGTCGTTGATCTTCCCACAACCATCTATGACCGTAACGGAGAGATCATCGGACAGTACTTCATTGAAAAGCGTGAGATTGTACCCTACACGCAAATTCCCGATGCGCTGGTAAAATCGGTGATCGCGTCAGAGGATCGTGATTTTTATTCGCACCGCGGGGTCAATCCCAAGGGTATCTTCCGCGCGATGGTGATAAATATCAAAAGTTTTCGCGTAGTGCAGGGGGGAAGCACTATCACCCAGCAGCTGGCAAAAGTCCTCTTTACCGATATGCAGCGAAGCCTGAAGCGGAAAGTGTATGAGCTCTTCTGTGCGTGGGAAATTGAGAACAACTACGATAAGCAGGATATCCTCTCGATGTATCTCAATCTCATCTATTTCGGAAACGGCGCGCACGGTGTTGAGGCGACTTCGAAGATGTATTTCGGCAAAAGCGTGCGTCAGTGCTCCGAGGTTGAATGCGCGATGATTGTCGCGACGATTTCAAGCCCGCGATCATATTCGCCGCTGTCAAACCTCGACAACTCTCTTCGAAAAACGCGGCGCATACTTCAGTCGATGGTTGACGCGGGGTTCATGAAAGAGAAGGATGCCGATCGTGAATTTCAGAAATTTGTCACCCAGTGGGGAGTCTCCTATGAGGAGGATAAGGCGATCGCATCCAAAATAGGAACTTTCATTTTCAGCTCGTACCGCATTAATAGAGCTCCATTTTTTAACGAGTATATACGTAGAATTCTTGTCGACAAGTTCGGCGAAGATGCACTGAAAAAAGGAGGGCTATCCGTTATTACCACCATTGACGGAGCCTATCAGGATATCGCACACGAAGCGCTGAAGAAGGGAATTGACCGCCAGCGCGCCTATCATCATAAAATTGCCGAATCGCTCGCAGATGCGGAAAAGAAAAATGCCGAACTTGAGAAAGAAAAAAATATTGAAGGTGCCTTCGTTTCTCTGAATCCCGCGACCGGAGAGGTGTATGCGTGGGTCGGCGGATCGGCATTTACCACAGAGAATCAGTTTGACCACGTTTCGCAGATTTACCGTCAGCCCGGTTCATCGATAAAACCGCTGGTTTACTGCGCGGCGATTCAGGACAAGACGATTACCGCTGCAACCCTATTTGCGGACGAGGCGACTCAGTTTGAGGGCGGGTACGCTCCGCTAAACTATTCAGGTGAGTATGAGGGGCCGATGATCGTGAGAGAGGCCCTGCGAAAATCGGTTAACATAGTTGCGGTCAAAGTTCTTGAAAAAGAGGGCTATGATACGGTATTCCGCTATATCCAACAGGGGCTCGATCTTGACCAGAGTGTTATGAACAGGCGTTTCAAGCGTACTCTTTCGTTTGCGCTCGGAACTTATGAACTTTCTCCAATGGAGAACGCGCAATTACACTCGCTTCTCATAAACGGCGGACAGTATATCGAACCTTACGGCATACGGCAGGTAAAGGATTACAACGGCAATGTCATCTGGGACAACGAGAAAGAGGTCCAGTCCCGCATCGGCAAGTGCCGCGAGAAATACGGAATTATCGTGGATCCGATTGCAGGAGCAATAACGGTATCGATGCTGAAGGGGGCCCTGCAGCCGGGCGGCACCGCGTACGGAATGGCCTCCTCTTACGGGATCAGTTTTCCCGCGGCAGGTAAAACCGGGACGTCTACAAATTATAATGATGCGTGGTTTGTCGGGTATACCTCGGATACTGTCAGTGCGGTGTGGATAGGCAACAAAAAGGGAGCCATCTCGCTCGGGCGATCGAGAAGCGGCGGTGCGGTTTCAGCTCCGGTATGGGGGGAATTCGCTTCAAAAATATACCGTGAACGCAAGCCTCTTCCGTTTGCAGTTCCCAAAGAGGGAATAACCTATCAGACGATTGACCTGGCGACCGGAAAAGTTCCCCGTGAGATCGAAAATGCCGAAAACGTCGCAGTTGATGAGCTTTTTTACGCCGGAACCGAACCCGGCGAATATGTATCCGAGTAGGCGGTTATCATGAAGAAATTCAGAGTTGAGAAATTATGTGTACTGTTTCTTTCGCTTTTCTTTTTGTCATTTCAATTTCCTGTCCAAAATGGAATTGTTACTTCCACATTCGGAGAGTCACGGGGGGATCACCTTCACGACGGAATAGACATGGTTGCTTCTACAAATCACGTATATCCGGTTGATGACGGGAGTGTACTCTATTTTTGGAACAGAGAGCTTTTTCCCTTTGACCCGTATACCGGCAGCGGCAATTATACGTTTATCGCGCATCAGGCCGATAAAGTCTCACTCTACCTTCATCTGGAGGATCAGTCCGCTTTCAATGAACAGTGTGAAACCGGAACAGCATTTGCCCGCTACGGCAACACCGGACGTTCGTACGGCACTCACATACATGTCGGTTTTTTTGACCGGGTAAGCTGGTCCTCATATAATTTTTTTGCTTTTAAAACACCCGAAGACACAGCCCCCCCCCAGATAGGAACTCTTGCCTTTGTGATTGACGGCAAGCTTATGCGCATCAGCGACCGCGCACAGGTCCGCCTGACAAAGCATCATCCTTTGTATGTGGAAATTCATGATGGTTCCGGCAAGGGGGAAAACTACGGTATTTACAAGATGTCCATTGATGTGAATAATATTAACAAACAGAATATTGTTTTTGATCAGATAAATTATGAAAAAAATAAATTGACAATAGACGGAAAGACATTCGATGATATTTTTTGTAAGGATGGGTTTTACAAAGCCGACAACGTCCTCTACGTCCAGGGATCCAATACAATATCTGTCCATGCGGAAGACTATAACGGAAATGCTACAACTAAAGAATTTGTCATCGATATTGCTCTCGATATGCAACAATAGGGGGTTTTCTCTTTGAAGAATGTAATTGCTTTTGTCCGCAGAGAAAAACGTATCTCCCAGGTAAAACTTGCCGAGTTGGTCGGCGTTTCCCCCTCGTACTTATGCAAAATTGAGAAGTCGATAATTGATCCATCTTCTTTGTTTATTGAAAAATGCTGTCTTGTGCTCGAAGTGGACAGGTCGGTACTGTTTCCCCAGAAGATGTCGGTTAAGAAAATTGTTGTTCATGCGAGACCACAGAAGAACAGTATCTGGCTTGAGCGTAAAAAGCAGGGCATCAAGCAGGTCGAGCTTGCTCGCCGGATCAATTTCTCGCCTTCGTATCTTTCGAAGGTTGAGACGGGACAGCAGATGCCAACCGATTTTTTCAAAAAGCAATGTGCAAAAGTTCTCAGGAAAAAAGAATCGGACCTTTTTCCCGGTTGACATGTAGATGAACCTTTCCCTTCTCATCGCCACCGTTGTTCTGTTAATGGCCATGTCATTTCTTTTTTCAGGGTCTGAGACTGCGCTTTTTTCACTCTCAAAATCGGAGCTCTATTCTTTTTCAATTTCCAAAAGAAAAAGTGAAAACAGTCTCGCGTCTCTGATGAAACGTCCTCAGAATATTCTCGTGACTCTTCTGACCGGAAATCTTCTCGTCAATAACTTCCTGACCTCGCTTGTTACCGATTATCTGCTAATTCAATTTCCGGACTTCGGTCCGCTTATTTCAATCGGCATTGTTACTCCTGTTCTTATTGTTCTGTGCGAGATGCTTCCGAAGCTTCTTTCGGTCAGAGAACCGCATCTTGTCGCGAGATCTGTTTCTACGATTATCTATCTTGTGCATATCCTTCTTTTGCCTATTACCTTTATTTTGCACACGATTTCGAATGCCGTGGTCTACCTGCTTCATCTGTCTTCAAATGAATCATCAGTAGTAACCGAGCATGAGATTGAGTCGGTGCTCTCGTCACATGAACAGTTCGGCTATCTTTCGCCTGAGGAAAGCAGTTTCATCAGAAATGTTCTTAACTTTTCTAAAAAGGACGCCAAGAATGTCATGATGCCGCGCAATACTGCACTAACCATCGATTACTCCTCGTCTATATCGGACGTTCTCGCACTAGTAAAATCGGATGCCCCCCAGCGAATACCCGTCTATAAGCAGACTCCTGATACCATCATCGGGATGATTGATACGCGTGATCTTGTTCCCTTTGCGGCGGGGATAAAAAAAGGCCGCTCGATTTCGCCGATACTGCAGCCAGTTGCCCACTATCCCGAGTCGAAAGAGCTTGGCGAACTTCTTTCAGATTTTGTCACCGGTGGAATTCAGATGGCGGTACTTGTTGATGAGTACGGGGGAACCTCGGGTTTTGTGACGCTCTCTTCAATTATCAGTGAGGTGATGGGAGATAACTTTGCGCTGGATGAAGTGAAGACCAAAAAAGAGGTCTGGAAGGTCAACAACCGCACGATAGTTTCCGCAGATATGCAGCTGCATGATTTTAATCAGCAGTTCAATGATATTATTAATTCGTATGAATCGGAGACTGTGGGCGGGTATATCACAGAACGACTCGGCCATTTTCCCCGAAAGGGAGAGAGTGTTTCGACGGATGTACTGAAAATTCGCGTTCGCAGCGTCGGCGGCAATAAGATTAAGACTGTCGAAGTCGAGGGGCTGTGATGATGTTGTTTTTCTATACCATACTGACTCTCCTTTTCGTCGGACTCTCCTTTTTCTTTTCGGCAAGCGAGACCGCGTTGATCTCCGCAAACAGATATTCACTTGAAACACTTTCCCGCAAAAAAAAGAGAGGGGCGGTTCTCGCACTCCGCCTGCTGGATCAGACAGAAAAATACCTCGGAGTCATTCTTATCGGCAACAACGTCTCGAATATCAGTGCGACGGCTTTCATAACCTTTTTGGCGGCGGTATATTATCATGCGGGAGCGCGCACTCTGCTGCTGGTGACGCTTACCCAGACGATGCTGTTTCTCATTTTCTGTGAAATTCTACCCAAGCTCATTTCGAGAAAATACGCCGAGTTCCTGATCAGGTATTTTTCTTTGCCGCTTCTGTTTTTCTCAAAAATATTCTCTTTTGTTTCGTGGATCATCACCCTGGCGGGATCGCTCACGAAGCTCTTTCTTAAACCTGAAGATACGTACGTGAACAAAAAGAAAGCCCGTACAGAGATCGATCTTCTTTTCAGAATGGGTGAAGAGGCGGGGATAATTGATCAGACGTATAAGCTCTACATTACAGAGATACTGAATTTGCACAACAGACAGGTGAATCAGATAATGACACCAGTTGTTGAAATGGTCTCTGTCGAGAAAAAGCAGAGTATCCGTTCGGTTATCAAACTTCTGGAAAAAACAAAATTTTCCCGCGTCCCGGTATACGAAGAACGCGTTGATAATATCACGGGGTTTATTCATTATCGCGATCTTCTCTCATGTTCTGAACAGGCTAAAGAGGCCGGAGATGTGGCGCGGGCGGCTGAATATGTCCCCGCGACCAAAAAAATACATACACTCTACAAGGATATGCAGAAGCGTAATTCGCATCTGGTCTTCGTGGTGAATGAATACGGCGGAGTGACAGGTCTTGTGACACGGGAGGATATCGCGGAGGAGATTGTCGGCGAGATAAGGGGCGGTCTTCATTCGGGCGAGCAGCTGATAATTCACAAGGGTGATGATGTATATTCTGTTGCGGGTGAGCTTGATATTGATTACTTTGCGAGGCTCTTCAATCTGACAATACCGAAGCATGCCTTCGAGACTGTCGCGGGTTTTGTGCTCTATCAGTTTGACAGAGTTCCCGAGGCGGGTGAGCAGATAACTGCAGAGGATCTTGTGCTGACAGTGGAGGAGGCAACAGCCCGGGAGGTAAAGCGCATCATAGTACAGCGTAAGACCAAACCCAGGGGAACGAAAGCGGTCAAATCAAATAATCCGCTCACACAATGAGCGGCCCGAACTTCTTTCCCGCAAGTATATGCACGTGCATATGGTTGACCGACTGCCCCGCGTCGGATCCGTTATTCAGGATCAGTCGGAATCCCTTTTCATCAATGCCGAGCTGAAGGGCAATCTCCCTGACTGCAGTAAAAAGATCTGTGTAGATATAGGCACGCTCCGGGCCTGTATCCATCACGTTGACGGTGCGTTCTTTGTGTACGACAATGACATGCACCGGCGCTTGGGGATTGATATCTTCGAAAGCATACACCTTGTCGTTTTCGTAGACCTTCTTTGACGGTATCTCGCCCTTGATTATTTTAATAAAAAGATCATCCATAATTCTATTCCCCTTTATCGTAATGGATAGCCTTTTGCGGTAAGTGTTTTGATAACACCATCCTGCAGTGCCTGAATCTCGGCACTTGAAAGGGTCTTGTCCGGTGAACTGAATGTAATCTTGAGTGAAACAGATTTTTTGCCTTCAGGCACCGGCGCTCCCGCATAAACCGCAACAACATCGGTTGCGGTGATACTCTGCGACGATTTGCGCACAATCTCGCACAGCGATCCTGCATAGACTTTTGCGTCGGCGAGAACCGAGACCTCAAAGTAAACATCAGGGTACTTCGGAAGCTCCCTGAATACCGCTTTTATTTTGTCCGCTTCAAACAGCGAGTTGACATCAACTGTGAACAGCGCGGCATTTGAAGAAATGTCGCTTGTATGCTTCACCACCGGGTTGACCTCGAAGATAAGGCCGATACGATTTCCCTGACAGAGCATCTCGAGTGTCCGCTTGGGATGCGCGTACGCGGGCAGATTTGCCTCTGCGGGGCGAAGCGATACTTTGACGGCAAGACGCGAGGCAAGATCCCGCATAACAGTTTTGATTTCGTAAAAGAGTTCATCACGGCTGCTCTTCGCGCAAAAAGCCCCGGCGACGATTACCCGCTCAGTTGCAAGCTCCCTGTCGGTGCGGTCTTTTTTATGATAGGTTCTGCCCATCTCGTAGATTTTGAACGATGGTGTATTTTTTTCATTGAGCACAATGTTCTGCAGTATGCCCGGAATAAGATCGGTGCGAAGACGGTCGTGTTCAACCGAAAGCGCGTTTCGCAGACGAAGCTCATTATTTTCGGGTGTGCCCGCCTTTTTAAGAAGCGACTCGCCGACAAATGAATAATTGTATACTTCAATCATGTTGTGGTTGCCCGAGAGAATGGATTTGATTGTTCGCTCGAACAGTCGGAACTGATTGGCAAGCGGCGGTATACAGGGAACGAACGGCGCGACAGGGGGAATGTTATCGAAGCCGTGAATTCTTCCAATCTCTTCGACGATATCGGCGGCGATACTGACATCTTTCGTCGCGCGCCATGAGGGAACCGTGATTGACAGATCGGAACCTTCCGCGCGTACACCGAATCCCAAAGATGTGAGTATTTGAACTATAGTTTCGTCAGCAACATCTTTTCCCAGCTGTCTGCGGATATAGCCGCATGATGTTTCTATCGTGATCAACTGCGGTTTTGAGGGATAGGCGTCGATTACAGGTGATGCGACAGTTGAGCCGGGGATGATCTCTAGAATAAGCTGGGCCGCGCGCAGAAGTGCCCGATAGCAGAGTTCGGGATCGAGCGATTTTTCGTAGCGCATGGCGGCGTCGGTGCGAAGCTTGCGGCGGAAAGCAGTCTTGCGTATGCTGACGGCGTTGAAGTTGGCGGATTCGAGCACAATTTCTGACGCGTGCTCGTCTATCTCTGAATTCCCCCCGCCCATGACACCGGCAAGGGCGATAGCGCCCCCCTCATCGGCAATGACGATATCTTCACCGGTGAGATCATGTGACTGCCCGTCGAGTGTTGTCAGCTTTTCCCCCTCAGCTGCGAGGCGCACGAAGATTGTATCTCCGCGAAGTTTTGCGCGCGAGAATGCGTGCATAGGCTGCCCGAGTTCAGCCATGACGTAGTTGGTGATGTCGACGATATTGTTTATCGGGCGCATACCGATTGATTCAATTGCAGCCTTGAGCCACGCGGGTGACTCTTTGATTACGATGTTGCTCATCACAAGACCGGTATAGCGGGGGGCCCGCTCGGGGCACTTGATCTCGACTTTCAGGCTGCTTGACGCGGGAAAATTCTTTACTATTGAAGTGTCGACGGGATTGAGCAGGGGCCGGTCATAGAGCGCCGCAAGCTCGCGGGCAAAACCTTCATGACCCCAGAGGTCAGGACGGTGCGTGATCGATTTGTTATCTATCTCGAGGCAGACATCGCACATTTCGGGATAAATTTCGGTGAGCGGAACCCCGATTTTTGTACCGGGTGCAAAGACGATGACTCCGCTGTGGTCGCCGGTGAGGCCAAGCTCTTTCTCAGAGCAGAGCATTCCGCACGATTCGACGCCGCGTATCTTGGATTTTTTTATAACGAAGTCCTCGGCCATCTGGGTTCCCTCAAGAGCGAGAGCGCAGATGTCGCCGGTCTTGTGATTCGGCGCGCCGCAGACAACGTTGAATACTTCGCTGCCGGTGTCGGCCTTGACTACGGTTAGATGATCCGAGTCAGGATGGGGTTTCACCTCGAGAAGTTTCGCGGTGACTACTGTAGAGAAGTGGCCGTTCTTATAGTGGACGCCCTCGATTTCGGCGGAAGCCATGGTAAGTTTAAGGGCGATCTGTTCGGGGGTGAGTCCGTCAAGATTGACCATTTTTTTTAATATTGAAAGTGATATATTCATAATCTATTCCTCGGTACGCATTGATTGCTGTTAGTAAAATTTTATGCACCGCCCGATCCGACACTCAGTGTTAATCCTTCACTGCCGGTCGCATTGCGGTAAAACCTCTCTGAGTTTAATGCCTTCTCAGTGATCCCCCCGCGGTATTCACATGAACTGCTGCACAAATCGTATGTCGCCGCTCTGGAAATGGCGGATGTCGTTGATGCCGTAGTGCATCATGACCAGCCGGTTGAGTCCCAGCCCGAAGGCGAAACCAGACCACTCTTCGGGATTGATGCCGCCGAAGCGCAGCACGTTGGGGTGTACCAGTCCGCAGGGTAAAAGTTCCACCCAGCCGGAGCCCTTGCAGACTTTGCATCCCTTGCCGCCGCAGATGAGGCAGTTTATGTCAAGCTCGAAGCCCGGCTCGACGAAGGGAAAGAATCCCGGGCGAAGCCTGATAGTGACGTCGCGTTTGAATATTTCGGAAAGAAGCTGTTTCATGAAAAAGATGAGATTTGAAACTGATATATTTTTGTCGACCATCATTCCTTCTACCTGATAGAAGGTGTTCTCATGGGATGCGTCGATCTCTTCGTAGCGGAATACGCGGCCGGGTCCGACGGCGCGAAACGGCGGTTTCAGTTTTGCCATTCCTCGGATCTGGATTGCCGAGGTGTGGGTGCGCATAAGGTTGCCGTCCTCGGTCCAGAAGGTGTCCTGCATATCGCGCGCGGGATGGTGCGCGGGGATATTGAGAGCCTCGAAGTTGTTGTACTCGGTCTCGGCCTCGGGACCGTCGAGTACGGTAAAACCCATTGAAGTGAAAATATCTTCGATCTCGTACTGCATGCGTGATATAGGATGAAGGATGCCGCTTCTGTCAGAGCCGGTCCTCTCGGGAGAATCAAGGGTGATGTCGAGCCAGTCCGACTCGATGTTCGCAAAAAGTTTCTGTGCCTGAAGCGACTTCATGCGATCGTCTATTGCGTCATTGAGTTCGACCTTTATCGCATTTGAGAGCTGGCCCGCCTCGGCGCGGTCCTCGTGCGAAAGATCCTTGAGTCCGCGAAGAATCAGCGTGAGCTCGCCGCTTCTTCCCAGCACGGCGACGCGGATTTTTTCGAGAGACTCCGGATCGGCGGCGGCGTTGATTTCTGCAAGAGCGTTTGTTCTGATCTGTTCAAGTTTGATTTTCATAAGATGATCCTTCATTCAATACAGGCATTGCGGCACGGGGGGATTCGATGAGCGAATCTCACACGTACGATCTTCGGTGCGGACGGTAAAAGTCAAGGAAAATTAGAATTGAGAATTTGAAAGAACTTGACAAAAGTTCACCCTCATAAAAACTGAACAACGGTTATCGCGGGTGTAATTCAATGGTAGAATTTCAGCTTCCCAAGCTGACAGCGTGGGTTCGATTCCCATCACCCGCTCATCCTGAAATGACTCTGTCAAATTTCTGACAGAGTCATTTTTTTGTGCAACGAAAACCACCTGCTATGCAGGTGGTTCTTATAAGCTTTTAGCTATGAGTAGAAAATAGAAACCTCCAATGGCAGAATGGTAATGGCTACCAACCGGA
>Ga0209467_1001313_pt1 | contig 22413 bp, 16 predicted proteins | sample Higcelwee11metaG_FD_187175 | JGI IMG/M metagenome (GOLD analysis project Ga0209467, IMG submission 187175) | Freshwater pond sediment microbial communities from the University of Edinburgh, under environmental carbon perturbations - High... | ecosystem: Environmental > Aquatic > Freshwater >... | reverse complement strand
CAGTACCGGGGTAGCTTCTCCCCCAAGGGATCACGAGCGAATGAAATGAGCGAGCAATCCCTTCTGATCTGAATGCGTGCAGTACCGGGACAGTCCCCCCAAGGGATCACGAGCGAATGAAATGAGCGAGCAATCCCTTCTGATCTGAAGGCGTGCAGTACCGGGGTAGCTTCTCCCCCAAGGGATCACGAGCGAATGAAATGAGCGAGCAATCCCTCTCTACCCGCGTCCGAAAAGCCTTACCTTTGCCTTTCTGCCCCTGATTGTATTAGCATCATACCAGAACTCAACGCTCCTGACAATACGCTCATCACCTGCCAGGTCAATGGCTCTTGACGCCCCGCCAGCAGGTAGGGTATTTCTTAATGCAATCTCCTGCCGGCGACCGTTGCCGTAAACAACCACTAACTTGTGGAAATCAACCGGGGCGCCCTTCACGCGTATCTGAATTGCCTTCAGATCACCCTCAACTGAGGTAACCATGATCACATCATGGTCTAGTCGGTCATTTACCAGCCTCTCTCCGAGGAATTTCCATCTGGCTCCCTGGCCACTCAGAGTGAGTACCGATAACATCATGACAATTGTAAAAAAAGATAGTCTTGCTTTCATATACCACTGTGTTTTGTTTCCTGTCTGATGAAAAACAGTCATGAAGGTTTAAATGGTATATCGAAAACTCAATTGGTGGCTTCCGATCCTGAAAATAAAAGCTAAGTACCTTAGCAGATCCATTCTTAAGCCTCTGCGGAACCTCAGAAGGTAATCCCGGACTACTTCAAGTGAATGCAATCATGCACTAAGCTGGTGACCTCAGGCCGGTCCGGGCAATCCAATCGCCCTCTTCAACATTATCTGACCACCGTTGTTTTACTAATGATGTAATTTTGCGCCATGACTGACAAATCGTTTGCCATAGAAGGGATGAACTGCGCCTCATGTGCAGCACATGTTGAGAAGGCTGCCGCAAAGGTGGAAGGCATCTCCTTTGCAAGCGTCAACCTGGCAACCGAGCGACTGACAGTCACTTATGATGAGAAAAAAACATCATCAAACCTTTTGATTGATGCTGTAACCAGGGCCGGCTACAAGGCAATAGATGATGAGAAGGAACGAAAAGCCAAACAACCTGAATCTAATAAACTCAGGTCGAGGCTCATCTGGTCCCTCATCTTCACCATCCCTCTCATGGTTCTGACGATGTCAGCCATGGCCGGTGCCAGGCTTCCGGCATTCATGGCTCCTGAAAGCAGTCCTTTTGCTTTCGCCATTATTCAGGCATTACTTACTACTCCGGTTATTTTCTTTGGCCGAAGCTTTTACACCACGGGAACGAAGACTCTCCTCAGGGGCAATCCCGGCATGGATACACTGGTTGCAATGGGTACAGCAGCCGCCTGGCTCTACAGCATCTATGCAACAATCCGTATTGCAGGAGGTGAAAGTCACTACGTCCATAGCCTGTATTACGAATCTGCGGCAGCAATTATCACCCTTATAACCGCCGGCCGCTTTATGGAGGCGCGGTCCAAATCGAGGGCCGGCAGCGCCATCAGACAGCTGCTCTCCCTGGCTCCTCCGCTTGCCACGGTTATCCGCGACGGCAAGGAGAAGACAGTTCCGGCATCCAAAGTGGAGGTTGGAGATAATGTCATTGTCAAACCCGGAGAAAGGTTTCCCGTTGACGGCATCGTCATCCAGGGTGAGACCTCAGCCGACGAATCGATGCTCACCGGCGAGAGCATCCCTGTTGAGAAGAACGAAGGCTCCGAGGTGACCGGAGCAAGCATAAACCTCAACGGATCAATCGTCTGCAGGGCCACCAGGGTGGGGAGTGCAACCACACTCTCCCAGATCATCAGACTCGTTGAGGAGGCACAGGGCTCAAAAGCTCCGATCGCCAGGCTGGCAGACAAAATATCCGGAATATTCGTCCCGGTGGTAATGGTACTGGCAGTGATCTCAGCCACGGGATGGCTTATCGGAACAGGCGATTTTCAGCTCGCGTTCACTGTGCTGATATCCGTGCTGATAATTGCCTGTCCATGTGCACTTGGACTGGCAACCCCTGTGGCTGTGATGGTAGGAACCGGCCGGGGAGCCAGGCAGGGCATCCTCATCAAGAGCGGCGCAGCCCTTGAGACAGCCCGTAAAGCGACTGTAACTGTGCTCGACAAGACAGGCACAATAACAACAGGAAGACCGGTGGTGACCGACATCGTTCCGGCACAATCCTCAGATGCCGGGAGACTCATGGCACTGGCGGCATCCGCCGAAGCCAGGTCAGAACATCCGGTGGCCAAGGCTGTTATCGATCGCTTCGGTACTGCAGAATTATCATTCGGCACCCCCGCAAGGTTCACTGCCCTGCCCGGTTACGGAGTAGAGGCTTTCGCAGATAATACCCATATTCTCGCCGGCAGCCGTCGCCTGATGGAACAGAGAAAAATCGACATAACATCAGTTGAAAAAACTGCCGGGGCACTGGCCGATGAAGGAAAGACAATACTATACATAGCTGCCAACGGTATCATTGAAGGCGTGATCGCAGTTGCCGATACAATCCGTCCTGGCTCGGAAGAGGCCGTAACGGAATTGAAAAGGATGGGCCTCAAGGTTGTGATGATAACCGGCGACAGTGAACAGACTGCACAGCACATTGCAAAACTGGCCGGCATAACCCATGTCATCGCTGGTGTATTGCCCGGAGACAAGGCCGAGGAGGTCAGGAAAATACGTACCGGGGGAGAGACTGTTATTATGGTTGGCGACGGCATCAATGACGCCCCTGCCCTTGCAACAGCAGACGTCGGGATAGCCATCGGCTCGGGAACAGATGTTGCAATGGAGGCAGCCGACGTCGTTCTGATAAAGAACGACCTTCGTGATGTGGTGAAAACCCTGAAGCTGAGCAGGGCTACAATTAAAAACATAAAACAAAACCTCTTCTGGGCGTTCTTTTACAATATTTTGGGTATCCCTGTGGCCATGGGAGCCTTGCATCTGTTCGGGGGACCGCTGCTAAACCCTATGATAGCAGCAGCAGCTATGAGCTTCAGCTCAGTCTCCGTTGTCTGGAATGCTCTAAGAATCAAAAACACAAGGCTTTAGAATTTATTTGCGTTTTTCTTTCAGGGTCCGTTAAACCTTTCATAACTGTTTCCGTCAGAGTAATTGAAAACAGGAGACAATCAAATAGATAAATAACTAAAACAATTACTCATGAAAACAAGACTATTTTTTACCGTAGCAGCTTTTGTGGCCGTCACAGTGATAGCATCCGCTCAGACAACAGGCCAGGCCGATAAGCCTGCAGGACAGGGCACAGCACAGGGAGCTGCCTGGGTTGATGCCAACAATGACGGTGTTTGCGACAATTATGAGAGCGGCGCCCGCCAGGGACGTGGTCAGGGCAACAGGCAGGGTCAGGCAATGCACAAAGGACATGGCAGAGGCAATGGCCAGTGTGTTGCTCCGGGTAATGGCAAGGGACGTGGCAAGGGTCAGGGCATTGCTGCAGGCAACGGACAAAGACCCGGCAATGGCAAGGGACGTCATAACGGCCAGGGTCCGGCATTCGTTGATGCCAATAAAGACGGGGTTTGCGATAACCTGACTACTGCTGAGAAGAAGTAACCATCAGGGTACAGGCATATTCCAGCCAGCGATTAGGAGGTTGTCCCGAAAAGGACAGCCTCTTTTTTAATTAGCCCTGCTTCCTTCTGTATTCACTCCATTGCCTATTTGATTATCTCAGCTAACTTTACCCGAAACACACAATCCTGATCCTTGAACCTCAGCATTATAATTCCGGTCTATAACGAAGCGGGGGTTATCACCTCAACCCTCGAAAAACTGAGGTTAACCTTGATGCCGGACTTTGTGAAGCATCTGGAGGTGATTATTGTCGACGACTGCTCCACCGATGATTCTGCCGGACTGGCTGATATTTTCAGGGACGGACCAATGGAAACCAGGGTGATCCGACTCCCCGTTAACAGCGGTAAGGGAGCTGCGGTGGCTGCCGGAGTGAGAACAGCCAGGGGTGATACAATCATCGTGCAGGACGCCGACCTGGAACTTGACCCGACGGACATACCCGCGCTGCTGGAAAAGATATACAACCATAAGCTGGACCTTGTAAGCGGTACCCGGTTCAGATCCGGATTGCGCTATCCCGCCCACGCCCTTCCGGCAACCGCAATTAACAGGCTCTTCTCTGCAATCGCCTCAAGGCTGACGGGAAGAAAGATCACCGACCTCACATGCGGATACAAGGTATTCACCAGAAGTCTTTATGACAGGCTCAACCTGCAGGAGAACCGGTTCGGTTTTGAGACGGAGCTGATGCTGAGAGCCCTTCGCCAGAGCGGAACTGCATTTGGCGAAGCTGATGTGACATACAGGCCACGAAGAAAAGATGAGGGAAAGAAGTTAAGAATCAGCGACGGTATAGGCATCCTGACCAAGATATTCAGATATGGCCTCGCAGGGCGAAACTGGCTGTCGGCGCTTATAATTGCACTCATTGTCACTTTCATGACAGGCAACATGCTGACGGTGAAGCACTGGAAAGAGGAGCAGCGAGTCATTGAATGGGATGCCATCTCCTATTATGCATACCTCCCGGCAGCATTCATCCACCACGACCTGTCGCTGAGCTTCGCCGACGGCTACGACGGTCCGCATAAATTAGTTGTCTGGCCGGAGAAAGGCCCTGAAGGAAAATATGTGATCAAAACCACGATGGGCCTGTCACTGATATGGATGCCATTCTTTCTGGCCGGGCACGTGGTTGCACTTATCACCGATTCTGATGCCGGAGGTTACTCGGAACCCTATAAGTTCTTCCTCCAGGTCTCAGCACTTGTATTCCTGCTGATCGGTCTCATCTATTTGAGGAAAATACTGCTTGCGTATGCCTCCGACAGAATAACAGCCCTTGTACTGGCATCCTTTGTTCTCGGCACCAACCTCTACTGGTACACCTTGTTCCAGGGAACAATGGCACACGTCTACAGCTTTGCACTGATAACCGCATTCATTTGGTATTCAATGAAATGGCACGATGCAGGTAAACAGAAGGCCTGGCCAGCTGCCAGACTCGGCTTGTTGCTGGGATTGATTTCGCTCATAAGACCGACTAACCTGATTATTGTAATTATACCTGTGCTATATGGTGTATTTTCGACAGGTGACCTTAAGAAACGGATGTTTGAGCTATTTACAGGTTCCAGGCAGATGCTTCTGATGGGCCTGATGATTCTTGCTGTCTGGATGCCACAGATGATATACTGGAAGGAGATGACCGGGCAATGGCTCTATTTCTCCTACGGAAGCGACGAACGCTTTTTCTTTGGCGATCCGGCGATCATAAAAGGGCTCTTCAGCTGGCGTAAGGGACTTTTTATATATACTCCCCTCCTGCTCTTTTCGTTTGCCGGAATCATGGCGCTCTGGTTCAGGCGGTCGCCTCATGCCCTGGCAATTACGGTCTTCGTGCCGCTGAACATTTACATCATCTTTTCCTGGTGGTGCTGGTGGTACGGAGGCGGATTCGGACAGCGGGCCTTTATTGACAGTTACGCACTCATGGCAGTGCCTGCAGCGGCACTCCTCACTGCCGCCATGAACGGCCGGATGAGGCTGCTCAAATCGGTGACCCTCACCTTCTTTCTTCTACTTATGTCGCTCGGCATTTTCAACAACCTGCAGTATTATCACGGAGCCATTCACTGGGATTCCATGACCGGCGAAGCTTATCGTGATTCCTTCGGACGGTTAAGGCCTTCTGTGCGGTTTAATGACCTGCTCGAGGCTCCCGACTATGAAAAAGCAAGAGAGGGTGCTGACAGGTAATACACCGTCAGACACCCTCCCAACCAGTCACACAAAATTATTGTCCCTGCCAGCAGCAGCTATTCAGGGAGCTGCACACCGCCAGGAAACGTTTGCCTGTAACGTATATCACTGGGCTTTCTGGATGCTTGAGATTATAGACTCCTTAGGCTTCACTCCAATTATCCTCTCCACCTCCTTGCCATCCTTGAACAGGATCATCGTTGGGATGTTCCTGATACCGTATTTGGCTGCTACCTGCTGTTGCTCGTCCACATTGAGTTTATAAATCTTCGCCTTATCCTCAGTGGCAATAGCCACTTCATTGAGTATAGGTGCCATCATCTTGCACGGCATGCACCATGAAGCCCAGAAGTCGACAAGTACCACCCCGCTCTTGGTTTTGTGTTCGAAGTTCTGTGCGGTAAGATGTTCAATCAGTTCACTGTCTTCAACAGCCGGTGCATTCTTCATCTTGTTGTATGAACGGATGAACAGCACAGCCAGAACAGCTATCACAACAATGGCAATTATAAGTCCTTTCATTTTCATCAGTATATATGTTAATTATTAATTGTCTGACGAAACGCACATGTTATTGAATGCATAAGTGTTGATTTTGTATAACATGTGTGTCTCATACTACTTTATGTTCTTTTATTGGTATTCAGATAATCGGCTGCAGCCAGCGCTGCAACAGTGCCGTCGGCCACTGCCGTGGTTACCTGCCTGTATCGTTTTACGACGGCATCACCGGCTGCGTATACTCCTTCAATATTAGTCGACATATCTGCACCGGCAATTATCTCTCCCCGATCATTGAGGTTTATGAGGCCCTTCAGCGATTCAGTGTTCGGGACGTACCCGATGAAGATGAAGACACCGTCAGTTTTAAAGTCACTGATCTCACCGGAAACAAGGTTCCGTATCCTGACTCCCTCAAGTTTCTCGTCGCCGTAGAACTCATCAATTGTGGATGACATCACAAAGCTGATCTTCGGGTTGGCCTTCGCCTCCTCAATAGCATAGGCAAATGCCTGAAAGTGGTCAAACTGGTGCACTACAGTTACTTTGGTGGCATATTTTGTGAGCGACACTGCTTCTTCCAGTGCAGAATTCCCTCCTCCAACAACCACGATCTCTTTCCCGGTGAAGAAATCCCCGTCACAGGTGGCGCAGTACGAAATGCCCCTTCCCCTGAATGTATCCTCTCCGGAAACACCGAGAGTGCGGGAACGTCCTCCGGTGGCAAGGACAACTGCATCGGCGGTGTAGGTTTGGCCCTCAGACGTGGTGATGCTCTTCACACGATCTCCGAGGGACATTGAGCTTATCTCGCTGTTTCCCTTTACAACCGTACCGAAGGCGGTAGCCTGTTTCTTCATCACCGATCCCAGCATGTACCCGTTAATCTTCTCGATGCCTGGGTAGTTGGCAATCTCATGTGTAAGTGTCATCTGTCCTCCGGGTGTTCCCTCAGTAAGGACCAGGGTCTTCACCCTGGCACGTGAGAGGTATATGGCAGCAGTAAGGCCTGCCGGACCTCCTCCGAGTACAATGACATCATAATGAGCGGTACTCTCCATGCTCAGGCTTTTGGCTGACCAAACTCAGTGTCAAGAATGTGCTTAACCTGCGACATATTCTGTATGCTCGAGGTTGCCTTCACCATCTTCCCGTTCCTGTAATATACAGTATAGGGCAGTCCCATGAAAGCCTTCGTCATGGGGGTGTTGCGGATGACCTGGGCTTCCGGATTGTCAAATTCCATATCGAAGAACCTGACATGACCGTAAACCGGCTCCAGTTCTTCCATCACTCCGTATACCGGGATGCACATCGGGCCCATCCGGCCGCAGCATAACATTACATTCTCATTCTCGCTGATAATCTTCTCAAGCTGCGATGCAGTCTCGATGTGTTTAAGATTCGTGTATAACATATTCTTATTTTATTGATTACTAATTAATTAAAGTCAGCAGTCCTCAGTCGGCAATCGGCAGTATGAGAATTTTCGATTGTCAATTGTCGATTGTCGATTAAAACAAATCCTCCATTCGTAAATCGTAAATCGCAAATCCCTCAGAATTAAGACCTTCAGACCATCCTCACCTCGTGAGTCATCTCAATGCCTGCCTTGCGGTAAACGGCAGAAACACCGCAGAAACGCTCCATCGAGAGACTGATTGCCTTTTCTATTTTTTCCATGTCCAGTTCTTTGCCCCTGAACTCGTATATAATATGCATCCTGATAAATGCGTTCGGATGCTCCTCTTCGGTATCGCCCTCAACAACAACGTTGAAATATTCCACCTCCTGGCGCATCTTCTTCAAAATGGATATCACATCCATACCTGTACATCCTGCAAGGGCCGCAAGCATGAGAGGCTTGGGACGCGGACCGCTGTCATCGCCGTTCTCACCGGCCTGGTCCATAAAAAAATGATGCCCGTTGACAACAGTGTCAAACTTCATACGATCTGTCCAGGCTGCTTCCACTTTATGTTTCATTGATTCAGTATATTTTCTGCAAAGGTAGACCTCTTTCAGGTGCAATCTGTGGCATGGCGGGTCTCATCCGACATCATGTGAATTGAAACACGTCAACAAAAAAACTGTTGCAGATCAACTCTCTTTCAATATCACTCTGATTATTATAAGGTAAACTGTTACTATTCCGAAGCCGTTAATGTTTAAATTTGTAACACATTACCGGGTATGAAAACAATAAGCAACATCGACAAGGGATTTGTTTGCGATATAACCCTCCCGTGTTTCTCCGCCCTGTCAGCGGAGGAGACGGACCTGGTCCGCGAAAGCCGGGTACAGGTTGTCTTCCGCCGCGGCGAAAACCTCACCAAGCAGGGTGCTTTTGCATCATATGTTATCTTTATCGTCAGCGGTTACTCGAGGCAATATATAGAGTGCAGCAATGGCCGCGACTACAACCTGCGTGTCATCACGCCCGGCGAGATGGTCGGGCTCTCTGCCGTTTTCAATCGCAATACCTTCAGCTATTCTGTTGTTGCAATCACCGAGACCACCGGGTTTCTTATTGAGAAAGAGGCCATTGCAGGACTGGTAAAAAAGAACGGTGCATTTGCCTTCAGCATCATCAGGCGTTACTGTGAGCACAATGGCAGGCTGTACACCTCTCTTGATCATGTCCTCCACCAGCAGACCAACGGCCGGATGGCGACTGTTCTCCTGAACCTCGCACCGGAGAACTATGGTGGAGAGGATCTCTTCAGGCACCTCTCTCGGCGTGAGCTGGCCGACTTCGCCGGCATCTCAACAGAGGGTGCGGTAAAGGTCCTCAAGAGCTTCGAGAAAGACGGTCTCATAAAACTGTCGGATAAAAGCATCATCATCCTCGACCACCAAAGGCTTGAGGAGATTAGCAGGGTGGGATAGTCCACTCAGGAAGTAGCAGTAGAAAGGATTTGCGATTAAATCGACAATCGAAAATCTGAAATCGAAAATTCTTCAGATTGAGGCTTCGCCGTAAGGCGATGCCGAAACCCAATAACGAAGTGTATCGGGGCCCTTTATAATCGCACGGTCTGCCCCGGCAGATTGACACCCTCAAGATGCAGCAACAGCGGGGTGTTGCGGTCATCCTGTTTCAGCATGGTTAGATCCAGCTGAACGCTCTTCTTCTCGCCGGGCAACAAGACAATATAATTGTCGTCGAAGATGACCGGCGTCACAATCTCGCCGTCAGAGGCACGGATGACTTTCATGCGAACAAAAAACGCAACAGCACTTCCGCTGTTTGCCAGATCAACAGTGAACTTGCCGTTATTGCTCTTCATCATCTGACCGACTATCTTTGCCTGGTCAAGATCCATCAACGCCTTGCCGTCGCCATTGTACGGTAGCCAGTAGGTGTTGTCGTCAATCGGCAGGCCCGTTGAGACATAGGTGATGCGCAGCTTCAGAAAATGCACCTTCGCCGGCGCACTTCGCAGATCAACATCCCATACCTTGATAATACTGTTGGCATCCAGTACTGACTCCTGCGACTTCTTCCATATCTCCCTGCCTGACTCATCAGTCAGCACGGCATCAAGACGCAGCCCCTTGCGCTCCTTGGGGATTGTATTAACGGCATAGATGGCTGAGTCGGCCGGGTTAAAAAGCAGGTGTACCGGAGCGGCAGCATGTTTAAAACCGTAAAAACCGGCATTCTGATCAAGATACCAGTCGTAGAACTGTCCCTTTAGAGCCGGCCATGGATTCTGGCTTTTCCAGACCAGGAATCCGGTATACCAGTCCCACATACGTGACGTGTGCCCCTCGGCGAGCGACCGGTACTGATCATAATTGACAAGCTGAGCCTTTGTCACAAAGTCCTTCAGGTCACGCACCTCTCCCAGCCTTTCTATCATCCCGCCGTAGCCCATGTATTTATGGTATCTCCATACCTCATTAACCTCTTTCCCTGCAGGCACAACAAGATCCTTCTCATCCATCATCTTAACCAGAGACTCCATGTTGGGCAGGCCAGCCGAGCCTATCTCAGGATTGAACGGGTGCCATTTCTGGGTGAAGAACCATAAGGGCTCCCTTACATTGTATGGGCCGTCAGCAGTGCCACCGATTGTGTTCGTGAGGATATCTGATGATGTCGATTCGCTGAAATAGATCCTCGTCCCGTCCAGGGAATCGAGGGTATGTCTTATGAGTGTGTCCAGTTCCGCAGGCGGTGGGAATTCGTTTCCGCCACAGACCATATAGAGCGAAGGATGATTACGAAGCATCTTAACCTGGTCAGCTACCGAACGGAGGAACAGGGAGTCGTCATCAGGATACATTCGTCGCACCTCCTGCGAGTCCGCTTTCCTGAGAGTATCGGGCCACCGACCGTTACAGTCGCCCGTGATCCACAGGTCCTGCCACACCAGGATGCCGTGCCTGTCACATGCCTCGTAGAACTCAGGTCTCTCTGTGATTGATCCGCCCCATACCCTTATCATGTTCATATTCATCTCGGCGTGCATCCTCACCTCTGCATCATATCTTACGGAATTGAGGCGCAGCATGCCGTCGGAGGCAATCCAGTTGGCACCCCTGATGAATAATTTCTGGCCGTTGATTGTAAATATCCGGGCGCCTGTCGAATCGTCGAAGTAGCTACCCGTCTCCCTGAAGCCGAACATCAGATCCTCGCGGTCAAGAGTGTTCCCCTTCTTATCGTGGAATGTAATCACTGCCTGGTAGAGAGATGGCTGTCCGATGCCGTTGGGCCACCATACCCTTGGATCGGTTTGTTTCTTCTCTGAAAATGCCACCGTCACCGTGGAATGAGGTTCTATCTTCATCTTCTTCCGGTCAGTGTCTCCCATGTATGCAAGTGCAACCTCGCCCTCCACCAGTTTGTCGGTAGGATTCGTCAGTTCGGCAGAGAATGTCACGAATGCAGGATCCTGCAACTCACCGGGCAGACGCGGTCCTGGCACCCGGGGCCTCGCAAAACCGTCACGGATGTCTATATCCCCGGTGACCTCTATTGTAACTTCATCCCATATACCTGTGTTGCGGTCCCGTATCGGCTGAATCCAGTCCCACCCGGCAGTAAACTGCATTGTCACGTCGCGTCCTATTGTGCCATCGCCACCCTGTCCGCCATTGGGTTTACCCGGATTAAGAGGGGGTTCAACCTTTACAGCCAGACGGTTATGGCCCTGCCGGTTGAGCAGGGGGGTGACATTATATTTCTGCCGGAGAAACATGCCCTCGTGGGTCTCTTCATTGAGCCGATGGCCGTTAAGGTAAATATCAGCGCGGTAGTTGATACCCCTGAAATTCAGCCACACCTGCTTAGTAGAATCAAGGGTCTCAGATGAGAACCGGGTAAAGAACCAGTAGGTGTAGTATTCGCGGCCTTCGTTCCAGACATCAGGGATCTGTTCGTTATTCATGCTGTACCATGGATCAGGCATCAGCCCGTTATTCACCAGGGTTGTAAGTACCGTGCCGGGAACAGTGGCGTTCAGCCACCCGGTGAGGTCAGGCTCATCTGCTGTCAGACCAATGCCGTCAAGGTTCACCTCAGAGGCCTTCTTTGCCTTCCATCCCGTTGAGAGCGGAGTTACCTGGGCTGACGACAGCAGGGAATAAAGCAATAATAAACTGATTACAAGTATCCTATTCATAGCTTCTATGGTCACTTTCGAGTACGGAAAGATATTAAATTATTCCTTACCTGAGGCCTCCCGGAGCTTCTTTGAAGAGACCCGGACCACCTCCCGTTGAAGGCCTGATTAATTATTTCCGGATAAAGCTTTGATATTAGCCGGGGAATTTCAAAATTGCAGGTTCATTTATTTTATTGATGCAGCCCCCCGGTTTTAGAGAGCGTGAAAGGCTTTTTGCACTAATTCTGACCCAGCACCGCCGGTGGGGTACAATTCTGGTACCATATATCCTGGAAAGGCCACCGGGACGTGGTTATTACAACCTTGCCGAGGCCCTGTCACCGTTCCCCGACACAGTCACACTATCCGGTCTCGACAATGAGGAGAAGGAGGCTGTCAGGCTGGTGAACGAGTACTCTGACCGCAACCTCTTCAAGCTCTTCTCCAAGCACAGGAGTGTCAGGGACTTCATTGACAACGTCACCGACAAGGATTTTGACAAGATCATCAAGCCATATATCGAATCGAGGATACACCACTGTCTTCAAATTGCGCTCATTGATGAGATCCCTCTATTTTTGCAAAAGACAAGGATCACCACGCTCCATCCGGAGGACAGGCTGAAGGTAGCATCAGAGTCAGCGAGCCCGGTATTCAGGTTTAACCGCAGTCCGGGAGGTAGCAGCTACAGTCTCCTGGTTGAATCAGCCGGCAAGGCACTTGACCTTCGCAAACCCTCTATAGAAATACTGTCAAACAAACCCTGCGTTATAAGGTCCGGCCACAGCATCCACTTCGTCTCTGACATCGAGGGAGCCAAACTGAAACCCTTCCTCTCCCGCGAGAACATCAGCATCCCGCGTGATACCGAGGAGAAATACTTCAGCACCTTCGTCCTGTCAGTTATCAACACCCATAAGGTGACAGGTACCGGTTTCACGCTCGAACAGACAGAGCCTGTCAGACAGGCACTCCTCACCGTTGAAAGGAATCTTGCAGGTATCCCTGTTGCAATACTGAAGTTTCGGTATGACGACAGGGATGTCTTCTTCCCTGATGAGATGATGCACTTCACATCCTTCAGCAATGAGCGCGGAAATTTCATTTATCGCAGGAAGGAGCGCAATACGGTATGGGAGAAGCGCTGCCTTCAGGTACTCGATGATGCGGGCCTGTTCACGGAAGACGGCATCAGCTTCATGACCCCGGGGGCAAGGGAGGTCAACGGCAGGGCTTTCTATGACCTGATTGAGGCCGTTGCCTATAACAGGAAAAAGATTGAGGATACCGGCATAGCAATTCGCACTGGCAGCCTGGACCATACATACAGTCTCGACCCGGTGGAGATCAGGCTCAGCCATCAGCTGATAAACGACTGGTTTGATCTCAAGGCTGTTGTGCAGATTGGCGTCTTCACAATAGCTTTCACAAGGTTCAGGAGAAATATCCTTGATGGTATTCGGGAATTCATCCTTCCCGACGGGGCTGTGGCTATTCTGCCGGAGGAGTGGTTCACCCGATACCGCGGTCTCTTTGAGATGGGAAAAGACAATGACGGGAGCCTTCTTCTCCATAAACAGCACTTTGGTCTCATCAGTGAGGTAGTCTCGGATGATGAGTGTGATATCTGCCGCAAGCTCGGGAAACTGACTGTTCCCGAACAGCTTCCCATGTTGCCGCCTCCGGCGGGACTCAAGGCCGAGATGCGCCCTTATCAGCTGGAAGGATTAAGCTGGCTTTACTTCCTCCAGACGAACAACCTGGGCGGATGCCTCGCTGATGACATGGGTCTCGGGAAAACGCTTCAGACACTGGCGCTGTTGCTTTGGAACAAAGAGCAGTTGCTCCTTAAGGCCGGGAGGAAGCCAGGCCAGCATATGACACTCTTCGGTGATGAATCCGCCCCGGCAACATCGCTCATTATCGTCCCCGCTTCGCTCTGCCATAACTGGTACAATGAGATCAGAAAATTCTGCCCGACAATGAAGACGCTGATCCATCACGGCGCAGGCAGGACCAGATCAGCCTCGCACTTTACCGGTTATGACATTATCATCTCAAGCTACCATACCGTGCGGCAGGATATAGAATTCTTCACTGCAGTGAATTTTCTGTATGCGATCCTTGACGAAAGCCAGCATATAAAAAACCCCTCCTCCAATATCTACAGGGCAGTGACAAGGCTCAGAGCCGATCACAGGATAGTGCTTACAGGAACGCCTGTTGAGAACTCACTCACCGATCTGTGGACCCAGCTCAGCTTCGTAAACCCGGGGTTGCTGGGCTCGCTCACCTTCTTCAAGAGGGAGTTTGCCAGGCCAATAGAAAAGAATTACGAGGAGGAGAAAGAGAACCGGCTGAAGAAGATCATCCAGCCGTTCATCATGAGGCGAACAAAAGAGATGGTTGTCAGTGAACTGCCGCCCGTGACGGAGCAGGTAATCCATTGTGACATGTCAGAGGAACAGGCTGCCGTTTATGAGAGGGAGAAGTCGGCCGTCAGGAACAGCATCATGGAGAACATTGAAGCTGTCGGCATTGAGAAGTCGGCCATCATGGTGTTGCAGGGACTGATGCGGCTCAGGCAGCTGGCAAATCATCCCATCATGACTGACGAAGCCTACAGCGGCGGTTCAGGCAAGTTTGATACCGTGACATATAATATCGAGAGCGTAGTATCAGAAGGACACAAAATCCTGATCTTCTCCTCATTCGTTAAACACCTCGACCTCTTCCCCGGCTGGCTTGAGCGGAACGGTATTGGCTATGCCATGCTGACAGGCTCTACCCGTGATCGTGAGAGCGTTATCGACAGTTTCAGGAATGATGAAAACATCAAGGTATTTCTCATCTCACTCAAAGCCGGGGGTGTGGGCCTCAACCTTACCGGGGCCGATTATGTATTCATCCTCGACCCATGGTGGAACCCTGCCTCCGAGATACAGGCACTGAGCAGGGCTCACCGCATAGGCCAGGAAAAGAGGGTTTTTGTCTACCGCTATATATCGGGCGATACGATAGAAGAAAAAATACAACGCCTGCAGGAGAGAAAATCAAAGCTGGCAGAGTCGTTCATCGATTCAAATAATCCCTTTGGCGAGCTTGACGTGAAAGGGATGCTCGAGATTCTAAACTGATTTTTTATTAGCTTTGTCGTCAGTCAATAAAATCCTAACCTACGCTGCAATGAACACCTTCCAAAATCATCCCCTGACAGGTGCTGTCGACCTCGACAGTGCAATGACCAAACTGTGGGCCTTCTACAAGAAATATTTCCTGGGACTGTACCTCATCTCCGTGGTCCTGGGGCTGTTCTCATCATTGATCACTTCTGGTCTCGATCTTGCTTCAATGCAATCTACAACCGATCCCAACGAGTTGCTTGCGATGATGAAAGGGATGGCCGGGCCCTACGCCCTTTTAATGCTTGTCTCACTGGTTGCCGGCGTCTTTCTGCATGCCTGGGTACTTGAGAAGCCTTTGGGTGAGCCCGACTTCATTGCCACCGTACTGAAGAAGAGCCTCGTGGCACTGGTGCCGTCACTTGTGGTGATTATAATTATGCTCGTTATTACAACGGTTCTCACCACCCTGGGGCTGGTACTTCTGGTGCTGCCAGGATTCTTTGCATTATTCTATATGCTCACCGTAATTATCTTCTCCATGCCTCTCATCCTCACGGAGAGCCGAAATCCGGTTACTGCAGTGACAAGGTCATTCAGGCTGGCACACAGTCACCTTTGGCCGAATATGGGATGGGTAGTAGTGGTGGCGCTTATACTTATTGTTGCCTCACTGCTCATTGCGGCCTTTACAATGCTGCCCTTTACCGGTTCTTTCATCAGGTCACTTACAAATCCGGAAGAGGCTTCTGCCATGCTTGAGATAAGCCGGAACCCTCTGTACATTGCCCTCAGTGTGCTTGCAACGGCAGTTGTCACTCCGGTTATGCCAATCTTTGCATTTATCCTTTATTTCAGGAACCGGGGAGACGAGGTATTAGCGGAGATAACTACCGAAACGGAACAGGCTGTGAAGGTTGAGGATCTGTATCCCCCGATGCCGGACAGGGAGTAATCAGGCTCCGACCTCAATAATCCATACCCCTGGTTTGAGTATCTCCAGTTCTATGGAGGTGGTGACCCTCATTGTCTTGAGTTTGGACCACTTGTTAAAGCTAATCCTGAGTTTAAACGGGTACTCGCAGTTTCTGAACTCCATCTGTGAATTGAGAAATTCCGATTCTGTACCTGAAGATCCGATAATCTGAAGGTTGGAAACATCAAGTGACCCTGCATCAATCGGTTTAAGATGTACGCGGATCTCATTGCCGTCAGAGTAACGCTGTACCCGGTATCTTTCTACTGACCTCATAGTGATGACACGGTACTCCTGCTGGGCAGCCCTGTTTCCTTTATACTCATCCTTTGTCCAGAGACCCTCCTGAATCGAGTCGGCACCGTTATATTTAAATGCAAGCCTGCCGGCCCCGTGCCTCATCCCCTTTGACCACAATCCCTCGTATACAGAGCCGTCAGCATATTCATACTTTCCTTTGCCGTGGGGCAGGCCTTTTTTAAAGGCTCCCTGGTAATGATCCCTGCCCCAAGCCTCTCCGGTGCCGTCTGCAAGGCCCTGCTTACAGCCACCTTCATATGTTTCATTTATGGTTTCCATCATGACCGTGCACTTATCCTGTGACCAGGATGTTGCAGTGCACAGGGCAAACAGGGTCAGAACAAATAAGATTCTTTTCATTGCTTTAAATTGAGTAACACCAATTTTTTTAAGTAACAATGTTCCTGTATTACAACAGTTTAATCTTCAAACCTCTTTGACATCTTATCAGAGATCTTCTCATCTGGATACTGTTTTGAGAATGCCTGCCAGTACTCCTTCACGTTTTGTTTTACCTCTTTTCGAAGGATCAGGATACCTATGAGGTTGGGTACCGCCATCAGCACTATAGCCACGTATGAGAGTGACCATATTATGGTTGTGTCAGTGAATGATGCGATAAAGAACGCGGCTACAAATACCATCCTGTAGTATATAACATATTTTTGTCCGAACAGGTAGGTTGTCGCCCTGTCTCCGTAGTATGACCAGGAGATAGCCGTGGAGAAAGCAAAGAGCAGCAAAGAGAAAGTCACTATATAGGGTCCGAATCCTTTGAGTATGCTCTGGCTGAAGGCAAATGTAGTTAGTGGTGCGCTGTGGATAAGCGACTCGCCCCGTACTGTCATGGAGGCCATATTCGGAAGCTTGCCGGCCAGCACCTCCAGTTCTCCCGTAAACGGTTCCTTCCCTGACATAAACCTTATATTGCTTGCCAGTGATCTTGCGTGGATGACCGAAATGCCGGCAGTGGATATGACACCGTTCTCCACAGTGAGCTTACCGTTATAGAGATCGATAAACTGATCACCCCTGAGATGGCTGCTCAGCTTTTCCACATCAGCGCTGTTTCCATCATCGTAGATGCCTGTAAGTATCTGCATGTCTGTGGACTGAAACTGATTATCAGTCTTGGTGTTCCAGGCGCCGGAAGCAAGCACGACTAGCCCGGTCAACGTGCAGATGCATATTGTGTCAATAAATGGCTCAAGCAGAGCCACCATACCCTCGGATACGGGCTCCGGGGCACGTGCTGCAGAGTGTGCAATAGGCGCTGAGCCCTGCCCTGACTCATTTGAGAATAAGCCCCTGTTCACCCCCCTGTTCATGGCGAAGGCAAATGATGCACCCAGGAAACCTCCTGCGGCTGCCGAACCGGTAAAGGCATCGGCAAATATTGAAACAAACGAAGGTATAATGTTACCGGGATGGGAGAAGATAACCAGGAGGGATCCTATCAGGTAGAGTATAGCCATAAATGGAACAAGCACAGAGGTTACCTTTGCTATCCTCTTGATTCCGCCAATGATGACCAATCCAAGGAGAACGGCCAGGATACCGCCCGTAATGATATGCTTTATACCAAAGGTCGAAAAGACTGAGTTGGAGATACTGTTTATCTGTGGGAGGCTGCCGGTACCGAAAGAGCTGAGGATGGTGGCTCCGGCGAAGAAGGCTCCCAGGATGGCACCGGTCCTGATTATCTTTCCGCTTTTGGTTTTGATGTTAAGCCTCTTCTTCATGTAGTACATAGGGCCGCCCGAGACAGACCCGTCAGGGAGAATATCCCTGTATTTGTGCGATATGGAGACCTCAACCATCTTGGTACACATTCCGATTGCTGCAGTTATAAGCATCCAGAAGAGGGCAGCCGGTCCGCCAAGGTGTATCGCAAGGGCTACTCCTGCAATGTTGCCCGTACCAACCGTACCGGACAGAGCCGTGGCAAGCGCCTGAAAGTGGGAGGTGTCACCGACATCATGCGAGTGATCATACTTGCCCCGGGTAATTCTTATTGCATGACGAAAATACCTGATCTGCGGGAATCCCAGATAGAATGTAAAAAACAGTCCTGTCCCGATAAGCAACACCATGAACCATGGATGCCCACCGAGATACCCGTCGAGCCTTACAAGGAAATCGTTGAAACCGTGCATATCAATGATCTTAGAATTTAAAATTCAATCAATCCGAGTCCGTTCAGGAACACAAGTGCAATGGCCAGCGGAGCAAGAAACCTTATGGCAAACCTGTAAAGGCGGTAATACCTCAGGCGCTGGGTGCCGCCGTTTGAGAGCTCGTCCTTTGATTCACGCCCTGGCAGGAACCAACCGAGAAATGCTACAATAAGTAAGCCTCCCAGGGGCAGAAGAATGTTGGCCGTAGTATAGTTAAAGAGGTCGAAAATGTTTAGACCGAAGAGTTTCACATCGCGCATCATACCCCACGACAGCGAGGCTGATATGCCAAGAATGAACATCGAAGCCGTGGCGATGATTATTGCTGTACGCCGGCTCATGTTAAGCTGTTCGGAAAAATAGGCCACTATTACCTCGAGGACGGATATTGTTGATGTCAGTGCGGCAATTGCCAGCAAAACGAAGAATGCAAACGCAAAAATCATCCCGCCTGTCATCTGCTGAAAGATCCCGGGAAGCACGATAAAGGTGAGAGCCTCGCCTGAAGAAGGAGAGATGCCGAATGCAAAGACAGCAGGAAAAATGGCTACGCCGGCCAGAACGGCTACGAGCAGGTCAACCATTGAGACCTGGACTGCAGTACTTCCCAGCTTGTTATCCTTAGGGATATAGGACCCGTAAGTGATCAGGGTTCCCATCCCGATGCTGAGCGAGAAGAATGCCTGTCCCAGGGCCATCAGTACGGTGTTGCCAGTGATCTTCGAAAAGTCAGGGCGGAAGAGGAACTCCACTCCCTTGCCTGCTCCCGGCAGGGTGAGGGCCTTGATGCACATCACTATCAAAATGACAAATAAAAGAGGCATCATTATCTTGGTCGACTTTTCTATGCCCTTGCGTATTCCTCCAAGTACAATTGCTGATGTGGCCAGCATAAAGACCGAAAACCAGAGTGCCGGCCTCAGTGATTCGTTCCTGAAGGAGTCAAACATTACTGTGAGCTCATCTGTGCTCTTGCCGACAAACCCGCCGATCAGGGTCTGGTATATATACTCAAGAGTCCAGCCGGCAACAGCTGTATAGAAGGCAAGAATCATGAAAGCTGCCACGATGCCCATCATGCCCACCAGGTACCACGGTGTACGCGGAGCCAGAGATTTAAACGCCCCTACCGGGTTGCGCTGCGCTCTCCTGCCAATGACAAGTTCGGACATCATAACGGGTATGCCTATCGCAAAGACGATGACAAGGTAGATTATCAGGAATGCCCCGCCGCCGTTCTCCCCCAGAATATAGGGGAACCTCCAGATATTTCCCAACCCTACTGCAGACCCCGCAGCTGCGGCAATGACACCAATCCTGCTGCCAAACGAATCCCTTTTGGAAAAATCAAACCCGCTCATCTTAAAGAAATTTACCTTGTTAATTATTTTAAGATGTTAAAGGTGGTAAAAAACTTAAAAGGTGCAATGCATTACTGTTAAAAAACAGGAAATGAAGACAGGTGACACAGACAATGAACTCTCTGGCAGACCGGACGCGTTAATAAAAAAGAAAGAGGTGCAGCATAGTGCACCTCCTCCACAGGGATTAACCCGGTTATCAGTATGATTCGCGTTTCGTGTAATGCGTGTGCAACAGTTCGTGCGATTTATGGCCGTTGGGTTCCACAAGGAACTCCTCATATATTGCTTTTATCTCCGGGTTATCATGTGATTTTCTCAGGTCCATATGCATATCCTCGGAATAGACAGCTTCCATACGCTTATTCCTGATGGCTGCATTGGTAGGAATGGGCTGACCGCCGCCTCCGAGACATCCGCCCGGGCAGGCCATGATCTCGATGAAGTGGTATGAAGCCTCTCCTGTACTGACTGCCCTGGCGATCTTGTTCGCATTGACAAGGCCGTGAGCTATTGCCACCTTGAGCTCAGCGCCTTCGAGGAATCTCCAGGCCTCCACAGTACCGTCTATCTTTATTGTTGCCTCCTTGACACCTTCCATACCGCGGACAGGTGTTATGTTGAGGTTCTTGAAAGGCACCGGCCTGCCGGTAACAATCTCGTAGACAGTACGCAGTGCAGCCTCCATGACCCCTCCCGTGGCCCCAAAGATCACTCCGGCACCGGTTGAGGTGCCCATGAATGAGTCATAATGACTCTCCTCAAGGGCGCGGAAGTCTATGCCTGCCTGCTTGATCATGACTGCAAGCTCGCGTGTGGTAAGAACATAGTCAATGTCCTTGTACCCGCTTGATCTCATCTCAGGTCTGTCAGCCTCGTACTTCTTGGCCGTACAGGGCATTATTGAAACAGAGACGATCTTTGACGGATCAATGCCGCGCTTCTCTGCAAAGAATGTCTTGGCAAGCGCCCCGAACATCTGCTGCGGTGACTTGCAGGTTGAGAGGTTGGAAAGCATATGCGGATACTTGTGCTCAATGAACTTGATCCATCCGGGTGAGCATGATGTGAACATTGGCAGAGCCATGCTCTTGTCGCCTTCAACCAGCACCTTCTTAAGCCTCGTCAGAAGCTCTGTTCCCTCTTCAATAATTGTAAGGTCGGCGGTGAAGTCGGTATCAAGTACCGAGTCAAAGCCCAGCTGACGCAGGGCAGTAACCATCTTGCCGGTCACCCTCTCACCCACTTCAAAACCAAGGTCTTCACCGAGGGCCACCCTCACTGCGGGAGCCGTCTGAACAACGACATGCTTATCGGAATCGTAGATTGCATCCCATACCTGGTCAATGTATGTCTTTTCCGTCAGTGCACCCGTCGGACAGCGGTTGACACACTGTCCGCAGTTTGTACAGACGACGTGGCTCATCGGCCTGTCATGGAATGATGATATCTTCATGTGTGAGCCCTTGTTGGCAACAGCAATGGCTGATACATGCTGAAGCTGAGAACAGGTGCGCACACAACGCTGGCACCTGATGCACTTGCTGTCATCCTTCAGGAATGACGGTGATGACCTGTCAATTACATAGGCATGATCTTCTACCAGATCAAGGAAGATATGCTCACCGAATGAATACTCGTTAGCAAGGGTCTGCAACTCGCATTTCTGGTTCTTGTAGCACTTTGTGCAGTCAGCCCTGTGTTCTGACAGCAACAGTTCCACTATATGCTTGCGGGCGTTTCTCACCTTGAGCGAGTTGGTCTGTATCTCCATACCTTCTGAAACAGGCATTGCACATGCTGCAATGAGGGTACGTGCTCCCTTCTGCTCAACTACACAAACGCGACAGTTGCCTGCGACACATAGATCCTGGTGATTACAGAGTGTAGGGATGTTTATGCTCAGGGTCTTGGCGGCATCGAGAACGGTGGTTCCTTCAGCTACCTTTATCTCATGTTCATTTATCTTAAGAGTTACCATGATATCTGTTCTAAGTATTAATAAATAATCTCTTCCTTGAAATTCTCCACGATTGACTTGAATGCATTGCCAACCGACTGGCCGAGGCCGCACTTGGAAGCCACCTTCATGGTGTCAGCCAGCTTGGTCATTTCAGCCAGGTAGGTCGACTTGGATTCGCCTTTCTTGACTTTCTCCACGCCCTTGAGCAGTTGCTGGCATCCCACACGGCACGGTGTGCACTGGCCACATGACTCCTCGGTGAAGAACTCGAGGTAGTTGTGAAGCACATTGTACATCGAGCGCGAGCTGTTGAACAGCTTCATTGAACCGCCTGTAGGCACACCCTCAAAACCGATTATTGTCTCACCGAACTTTTTACGTGGCACGCAGAACCCAGAGGCTCCACCTACCTGCACCGCCTTCGTGTCACCGTCGCCGAACTCATTGACGAACTGCTGCACAGTCATCCCCAGCTCCAGCTCATAGATCCCCGGAATGGGCGTGTCACCCGATACTGAGAACACCTTGGACCCGCG
>Ga0209467_1001312_pt1 | contig 22441 bp, 21 predicted proteins | sample Higcelwee11metaG_FD_187175 | JGI IMG/M metagenome (GOLD analysis project Ga0209467, IMG submission 187175) | Freshwater pond sediment microbial communities from the University of Edinburgh, under environmental carbon perturbations - High... | ecosystem: Environmental > Aquatic > Freshwater >... | reverse complement strand
CGCCGCTCCACACCAGAAAACCGGCCACGATCAGAATTCCGCCCACGATCTGCCGCCTGCCAAGCCGTTCCCCAAAAAAGAGAGCGCTGGCCAGAATTACCAGAGGATAGCTGAGCCCGGTCGCTCCGTACACGGTGGACAGGGCGGAACCGGCCAGGGCCCGGGTATACAGCAGTGGCACGAGCGCGACACAGGCTATGCCCGCTGCCAGCCACGGGTTCATCGCCCTGCGCGCAAAGGCACGGAGGCGCCGAACCGGGCCGTGCGCGGCTGGCTCATCCTGGCCAGGCAGCGTCAGATTGGCGCCAGCCTTGACCAGGACCTGGCCGGCGGCGGAAAGCAGCACCACCACGACAAGGTATGCGCTCATCGGGGCCGCGTCTCCGGGGTATCGGAACCGACCAGGGCCACGCCGGCGCCTATCAGAACCATGCCGACCAGGGTGCGCCATTCGAGCCTGTCACCCAGGAACAGCGCCGCCGCGAGCGGCACGACAATGTAGCCCAGGCTCATCACCGGATAGGCACGCGACAGCGGAAAGCGCCTCACGATCAGCACCCAGCTCAGCCCCCGAAGCGCAAGGAACAGGTAGGCAGCTGCGGTACACAGGTTGAAGGCCGAGCCTCCAGCGGCTATGGCCCTGCCGGAAAGCGCCGCCGATAGCTGCCCGGCGCCGAGGAGCAGCAACGGGATGATGAGGAACAATCTGGACATGCACGTTGCCTTATGGTTCGATCACGCGCTTTTCAGGATCGGGGCTCTGCCGGTACATGATAGCGACGTGTCCTATCACGCGGACCAGGTCGGCGCCGGCCTTGTCGGCCAGTTGCTGCGCCAGCTCCTTGCGCTCGCCCTTGAAGTCGACGAAGCGCAACTTGATGAGCTCGTGGTCGGTCAGGGCGCGATCGAGTGCCTGCTCTACGCCACCGGCTGCGCCGGCCTTGCCAAGGAACACGACAGGTTCAAGCGTATTGGCCAGCGACGAGAGGTGGGCCCGTTGTTTTGATGTCAGCATTGGTTTTCCTTTATATCCCGCGCAGGAGCCCGATCAGCAACCCCACGACCAGCCCGAGCGCCACGCGGACGCCCGCCATGACAAGCACGCCGGTTATGAGCCCCTGCATGTAATTGACTATTCTATCTCTATATATCAAGCGCTTGATTCGAAACAGCACCGGATTGATCATCGCGTCGACGGCTCGCCAGACCGGGTGCAGGCTGTTCCAGTGAGCCGCATAGGCTATGATGCGCGCTATCAACAGCACCGCGAAGAAACCCAGGAGGAAGGCGATCGGCGCCCACGCTATCTCGAGCACCAGCGACAATACGAGCCCAACGGTCAGGGTGCCATTCGATGCGACCGAGAACATCCGCGATACACCCGAAAGGACCGCGAGCGCCGCTATGGGCGAAAAGTCGACGCCGCCGGCCTTCAGAAATGGCACACGGCTCCAGAGCGACAGATACGGATCGGTTATGTGCTCGAGCATCTCGGCCGACCGCCCGAGTCCCTCCGTCGGGAACCAGTACAGGAACACGCGGACGATACACAGGAGCATGTATACGGATGTCGCCGCTCCAAGCAGCCTGAACAGTATGGCAAGTATGGTCATCACATTCTCCACATGGCAGCAGGGTTAGGGCACTACTCGAGCTTCTGCATCTCGAGCATGCGCTTTCTCAGTTCAAGCGCGGTGCGCGCGGTATCTCTATTCTCTCGGGCGGGATCGAAGTACGGATTGAGTTTGAGCGCCTCGTCCCAGTAAGAGATGGCCAGCTCCAGATCGCCGGCGGCGTAGGCATCGAGTCCTTGCAGGTACAGATCCTCGGCGCGGGCGGCCTTCTGGGCCCGCCCGAGGTCTCCCAGGGCAAAGCGAGCCTCGACGCTCATGCGGTTGAGCGGTGAGAACTGGGTTGTCAGATCGAGGGTGTAGTTCACCTCGAGCGTCAGCGGTGCAAAGTCGAGCGCGGCCCCTACGCTGATGCGAGGGTTGCCGCCCTTGACGAGCAATCCCGCCTGCAGGTCCCAGAAATTGGTTATCGTCATCCGGTATCCCACCCCCCAGTAGAACTGCTCGCTGAGCGAAAGGTCGACCAGGTTGATGGGAAAGCTGATGTCACCGGATATCAGTATCGGCTTGAGGAAGTTGTATGCGACGCCGGCCGTCGCGACGGTGGGCAGGGCCTCGCCCATCACCGGCGGACCGAAATTCTTCAGCGCCAGGCCCACGGCGAAGTTCTTGGTCCTTGAGGAATACAGTTTGGCAACATTGAACCGCGTCAGCGCGCCGATGTCGGCCATGATGGCTACCGCCGACTGGCTGGCACCGGACCCCGCTACGATGGTCCCCAGATTGTCAGAAAAGTCCGGCATGGACCGGTACGCCAGCTTGAGATTGGCGCCCACGGCCACACCGTAGAAGTAGTAGCCGGGCCAGAGGTGTATCGAGGCGTTGGCAATGCCTATCGCTTCGGAATAGTAGCCGGTAGTCAGGCGCTCGGCGAAGTCGGAATACTCGGTAAAGGGCAGGTAGAGCCACTTGCCGCCCAGTGACAGGCCGAGCGTCCCCAGCCGCATCGTGTACGCGATGCCTTCAATGCGGGTATCGGCTATCCAGTTGTTGTGATAGAAGGAAAACTGGGTCTGGTCCTGCACGGCGCTGGCCGATGGATTGAGGTCCAGAAACGAGGCGTCATCGGCGACGGCCGTAAAGGCCATGCCCATGCTTTCGGCGCTGCCGCCGGCCGGTATCAGGGCCGACAGGAAGGTTGTCAGGCCGGCATTGGGATCCTGGAGCGAGAATAGACTGTAGACAAGGTCGTAGGCGCTGGGAAACACCCCCTGCGCACCAACCCGGGCGCCGACCATGAGGACTAGACAGAGCAGCAGTCCGGGCTTTCTCTTCATGCTACAATGGAATATACAGTACGTTTGATATAATTTCTATCGGGTTTCTCGTACGGTGCGCTCAGCTAAAGCCAGAACGCGCCGACAATGATAGGGTGGTACCGGGTCCGCATCCCGGTGCACGACCACGGGAGGAGCCTTCGACGGCACCGTATCGATGAACGTCAGCATGCGCCGCACCGCGCTCGTCATCTGTATTCTCCTCGTCTGCATGACGGCCGCCTGGGGCATGGGCAGCCGTGAGGACCCTCTTGTCTATGCCGACACGCTGATAGCCGAACAGAAATATGACCAGGCCATCCTGTATCTGACCGATTTCATGAAGCAGTACCCCGACCGATTCGATGCGGCCCAGGAGCGGCTCAGGCGCATCACCAAGATCCGCGCCGCCTATAACGACAAGGCCTTCAACCTCCTCGATACGATGGTCAAGGAACCGACCAACGAGGAGAAGAAAATAACGATGATCAGGGAACTCGAGAATTTCGAGCGCAACCCCAATCCTGCCGTCAAGGAATTCATCACCCAGACCAAGTACCTCGCCCTGTTCACCTACAATCGTGCCAAATTTGAAGAGATCATGGCCAACGGCCGCGTGCTGATAGACAACCGGAAGTTCACCGAGGCCATGCAGCTCTATGAGACCGGTTTCGTGCTCTACCGGCCCGAATTTGCCGATGGCAGCTTCGACCAGGCCGTCGTCGACGACTCCTTCCAGCGCGTGTCTGTCATATCCGGCGATATCATCCGGTTTACCAACGAGCTTGGCGCCATGAACGAATCGTTCGCGGCGCTCGCTACTGCCTACCGGGCCGGCGATGACAAGGCGATGGCCGAAGCGTGGAAGCAGGCAGAGACAGAGGCGCTGTCGGTAGCCGAGATACGCCGGGGCATAGTCGACCAGGGACGTGCTCTGGAGCAGACCTTCGCGACCATTTCGGCCAAGAATCCGGCCGTGACCGACAACTCATTCCTGCCGTTCGCCTTTCGCCTCGTCCTGGGCAGAAAAACCGAGGGCAAGCTCGAAGGCATAGCCGGCGCCATCGATGCCGGATGGGCAGGCGCACTTGGCGCCGCACAGACGGCCCTCGATGACACCATCAAGGCGGAGACCGAGCTGGCGCGCGCTGCCTACGATGCCGGCACCTGGCCAACGGCACTGGCCGGTTTCAACAAGGTGGCCACGCTCGCGGACCGTGGCATTGCTCTGGTATCGTTGTGGAGCCACTATGCGACGAGCGATCTGGTGGAACGGGCAACGCCGATAGGACAGGCCGCGCTCAAGCTCAGAGGCTCCGATTACCTGCGGTACCTCCAGACGGCAAGCCTGACCAGAGCCTATGCGCGCCTCGCGACCATCCAGACCGGCATCGATACCGAGGTTGCCGCCCTGATTGCCTATGTGCCGCCGGCCAATGCCAGAACCGAGGCTCTGGCAGCATACAACGCCAGGGCTACCGCCTTCGTCAAGGCGTACGGTTCCATACAGGGCCTGCGCGACGAATCGGGCGGACTGGCCTCCAGACTCGCCGCATGGACACAGGCGGGATACGGTTCGGACTCATCGAGTACCGAACAGGGGCTGCTGGATGGCCGCATAGCGCTGGCCGCAGATCATGCCCGCGCGATGGAGACCCAGGCCGTCGCGTCCGCTGCGGCGTATGAATACGAACTGCTCGCGTCCACCCTCAAAGTGGCCCAGAACGACATCACCACGGGCTCGACGCTGCTTGCCGGCGTGCAATCGGACGATCCATTGCTGCCCGATGCCGTCTTCAAGTACCCGGGCAAGGCTCTGGCCACGCTCGGTTCTGCCGATACGACGCTCAAGGGCCTGCGTGTGGCGATAGACGCCTTCCTTGCATCATACCGATCGCGGCCTGGCTACATCGCTTCGGATGCTTCAGTGCAGCAGTGGCTGACGCGGGCTGCAGACCTGTCCACGACGGCATCGTCGACGGTGACGCGCAACGCTACCCTGGTGGCCCAGGCCGGCGAGCAGAAGCGGCTGGCCGACTCCGCGCGGCTCGAGGCAGAGCGCCGCGTGACCGAATCGAAGGCGGCGCTGAAGGCTAACAACTTTGATGGGGCCAGGGAACGGCTCGAACGTGCCCGCGAGCGCTACCTGGCTTCGCTGTCGTACGAGCAGGATCCGCTCTTGCGCGCCGAATCGGACAAGCTCCTGTCAGAACTGGCCAACACGATACTGAAGACCGAAAACGATCTGGTCGTGACCGAGACCAGGCGCCTCCTGACAAGCGGCAAGAACCTGTACCTGCAGGGCCAGTTCGACCAGGCTGAGACCACGCTGCTGCAGGCCCGGGCGCGCTGGAGCACCACCAACACCACCTCCGAAGTTGAGGTTGAGTACTGGCTCAAGCTGGTTCAGACCGCGCTGTCGGTCAAGACCGGCCGTGATATTCCTGTAACAGCCCCGCTCTTCCCGGAGATGAGCCAGCTCTTGTCGCTGGCCAAGCTCTACTACGAGGACGGAGCGAACCTCCTGGCCAAGCGCGACAAGACAGGCGCCATCAAGTCGTTCAATCAGGCGCGCCAGAAGATATCCGAGGTCAAGGTTGTATTTCCGCTCAACCAGGAAGCACGCGTACTGGAGCTGAAGATAGACCAGCTGTCAGACCCAGACCAGTTTGGCGTGAAATTCGCCAGAATGTTCAACGAGGCCAGGCTCAAGGTCGACTCGAAGACCGACCTGACCACGGCCTACAGCGACCTGAAGGATCTCGAGGCCATCAACCCGCGCTATGCCGGACTCCGCGCGCTCATAGAACGGGCCGAGATTCTGCTCGGGTTCAGGCAGCCGCCGCCCGACCCGAAGGCGATTGCCCAGTCCCGTTCTCTCGTACAGGCGGCGCAGCGCATATTCGATTCCGGCCAGGTGGCCCAGTTCGCCTTTGCGCGGACCCAGCTGGAACAGGCCATAACGCTCGACCCGAACAATGAAGCCGCCTCGAGACTCAAGGACCGCATAGCCACGTACATCGGAGGCGATACCGCCATCGTGCTGTCCAGCGCCGCCGAGGCTCTGTACAACGACGCTGTCGCGTTCTTTACAAGCGGCGACTACCTGAATGCCCGAACGAGGCTGACCAGGCTGGTTGCGATATTCCCGCGCGGGCTATCGGTGCAGAAGGTGTCCGACCTCGACGCACGCCTGTCGGCCAGGGGCTATTGAAGGCGATGCGAAACCACAACTGGTCCCGCCTGAAGCCGGCGCTGGCGATCGCCGCGGTATGCAGCGCGTTGCTCCTGTCAGTGCCAGCCACCGCCGCGCCTACGGACTTCTACTGGGAGACACCGACCAGGCTGTCCACTGGCACAGGCGCCTACCCGCAGGCCATCAGCACGGCCGGCAGGGTCGTTTCCATATGGCAGGAGAATGTACCTTCGGGCGACGGCGGCTCGGCGTGGCTGTCGCTCGCCTCGTATGGCGCCGATGGCGTGCAGCGGCGCGACCGCTTTGCCGGTCCGTTGCCATACAACGGCGACGCCCCGGTGCTGTTCTCCGCGGCCGCCGACGGCAACGGTACGATGCTGGTCGCCGCCACCTCCGGAGAGCGCTCGGTATCGATGTACGAATCGAAGAACGGCGGACTGGATTTTGCGCCTCCAACGGTCATCCAGATGACCGAACCAGGGGTTGCACCGCGCGTCTTTACCAAAACCGGTGGTGGCTGGTACCTGTTCGTCACGCGCCAGCAAACCTTTTCACGCCTCCAGGCGGATGGCAGCAAGGCTGAATACCAGTCGCTTTCGATATTCTACGCGCGTTCGGAACATGGCACTGCCTGGACAACGTTCGCGCCATTCGTTGGCGGCGAAGTTGGACTCGACCCGAACTTCCTGCCCAGCGCCGCCTCCATCAACGGCACCGATGTTGTGATATTCCAGTCGCTGACAGGAGGAGCCAGGCCGAGCTACCAGCTGTATTCCATGTCGACGATCGACGGCGGAGCCACCTGGTCGGCACCGCGCCGCATTACCGACTTCCTTGACCCGGTGCGCACGGACAGGACCAACGTTGCCGACTTTGACAACCAGCGGCCGCACGTGGCCCGTGTCGGCGCCGCGCTGTGGGTGGCATGGGAGCGCCGGGTGCTGTCGGGCCCGGCCCAGATATATGCGGCCAGGCTCGACCCGGCCGGCGCGGTGGTGCCGGACAGCGTGGAGCGGGTTACCCTGGGCCAGGGTTCGTGCTCTGAACCACGGTTGCTCGATGCGAACGGGGAGCCGGGCGTGGCTTGGTTCGATGACCGCAAGGGTGGCAGCCGCGTCTATGTGGCCTTCCGGAGCGGCACAATCTGGAACGAGCAGGACCTGTCGGGCAGATCTCGGGGTGATGGCGCCTTTGGACGGGCCATATACACGAATCGCGGCCTGTACGCCTTCTGGCAGACCGGACGCGGCACCACATCGTCGGTGCTGGCCATGATACCGGACACGAGCGTGCAGGCGCCGGTGCCGATCGCCGTCGACTTCGAGTCAGGCGCGCCTTCCAGGCGGAGCCGCGCGACGATACAGTGGAAGGCGCCGGATGACTCGTCCGGCATACTGGGATTCTCGTACCTGTGGTCGCGCGACGCCGCGGCCGAGCCGCCTCAGCGGGTTGGCGCGCTCGAGAACCAGACCAGCGCCGGCTTCGATGCCGGCGAGGATGGCGACTGGTACTTCTCCATACGCGCCGAGGACTACGCGGGCAACTGGTCAAAGACGGCGCGACTGCGCTTTGTCAGGGATACGACGCCGCCTGGCACCCCTGCACTGTTCCCGCCCGCTGCAAGCGCGGATGGCTTCATGGCATCGAACAGCTTTGCGCTGTCGTGGGCCGCGCCGCCGGAACCCGATGTCGCAGGGTATACCTGGGTTCTGGAGTATCTGGGGCCGCTCGACCGCCCGCCCGCCCGCAGGTTGCCTGCAGGCAGGCTCGCATCGAGCATCGCCCCATCAGAATTGACCACAGGCAACTATGACCTTGCACCGTCCACCGACTATGAACGGCGCCTGTGGACGACAAGAACGCCCGCACTGCCACCACCGGCAATCAGGACCATCGCGCCGCGCGCCGACTTCTCCAACATCGATGATGGCTATTGGTCATTCTCGGTGGCAGCGATAGACCGGGTTGGCAACATCGGTACGGCATCCCGCGTACTGTTGCGGGCCGACAAGTTCATACCATATACGGTCGTCACCGATGTTGCCTCGTCACGAGACGAGTTCGGCACCCTGCGCCTGTCGGTACTCGGCAGGGGCTTTGCCGATGACGGCGTGATCGCCTCGGTCGTCATCGATGTCGATGGCAAGGCGCCGTACGATCGCGTCTATGATCAGGCGGGCAAGGGCTTCTCTATAGTATCCGACCGGCTGCTGACCATTCCGGAGATCGTCGACCTTGCCGCCGGCACCTACCGTGTCGGACTGTACCACCCAACCCGAGGCTGGTACTTTACCGGGCCGCGCCTGTCAGTCGACTATACCGGCACCGTCAAATTCGGCGACCGCGGCGCGCCCTGGAAGCCGACCTGGGCCTTCGAGCCCGCCCGTCATTTCCTTATCCGACTCTCGACCCTGTTCCTGATAGCCGCCCTGTTCCTTCCCGCGCTCGGCATGATCCTGTCGCTCAGACAGGCTGTCATCCTTGCCGGGCAGATGCGTGCGGCCAGACAGGAAGCGATAGCCCTCATGGGAGGAACCCCGATGCCAGAAACCGAACGCAAGAAGGCCGCGGAGAACGCGATACGGAGAGGTTCCGGCCTGACCGCGCAGTTCGCGATGACCATAAGCCTCCTCGTCATATTCATCGTGCTGCTCGTCTCCATTCCATTGGGTGCCCAGATGCTCGGAACCCAGAGCGAGATCCTGGCCCGTGGACTGGAGCAACGCGCCAGGGTATTGCTTGAAAGCGCCGCCCAGGGCGGCAAGTCATATTTGCCGGCAAGGAACATTCTGGAACTGTCTCTGTTGCCCAACCAGGCCAGCGCCATAGCGGAGGCCAGGTACCTGACGATTACCGGCTTCGGTACCGGCAACGCGACCAATCCCGACGTCGTATGGGCCAGCAATGACCAGGACATACTCAAGAAGATAGACGGCGCCACACTGGTCGCCGGCACATCGATACTGTCAGACAGCCTGTCGCCGCGCATACCGGCGATGGCTGCGGAGATCGACGCGAAGGCGAACAGCGAGGTCGGAACGATAGCTGACGCCATACAGCAACTCCAGGACGAAGGCCGCACCCTGGCCGCGAAACTGGATGCGCAGAGCCAGGCCAGGCTCGAGCAGATAGCCGCCAGCGCCCGCGATCTGGAAAAGACCCTGGGCGAACGCCTGTCCAGCATAGCCAACGCGTCGGTCGCATCGGAACCGGCGTTCAACCCGAACAGGCTGGGCCTCCAGGCGGCCGAATATGTATTCTACAAGCCCATACTGTTCAGGCAGGGCCGCGAGACGGTCTACTACCGCGGCCTTGTCAGGCTCTCCGTATCGACCGCTCCCATAGTCGCGGAGGTCAAGGCGGCACGGGCCACACTGATCAGGAGCATAGCCATCGTTGCCGCGATAGCACTGGCTATTGGCGTGGCCGGCTCGTTCGCGCTGTCCGGGCTGATACTCAGGCCGCTGATGAAGGTGGTCGAGGGCATCAAACACATACGCGACACCCCGGACAAGAAGAACCTGGCCGATTTCTCGATAGACATCAAGCGCAAGGACGAGTTTGCCATTCTTGCGGGCACGATCAACGAGATGACGACTGGCCTCGTGCACGCGGCGGCCGAGGCGGAGTTCCTGACCGTCGGTAAGGGCGTCCAGAAGATGTTCATACCACTGATCCAGAACGAGCTGGGCGAGAAGCTGACAACCGGCTCCGAAGAGACACCGTCGCACAGCTTCTATGGCTACTATGAGGGTGCCAAGGGCGTGTCGGGCGACTACTTCGATTACCGGCCGCTCGACGGCCAGTACTGGGCCTTCATCAAGTGCGACGTGTCAGGCAAGGGCGTGCCGGCCGCCCTCATCATGGTCGGTGTCGCGACCATATTCACAACGAGCTTCCAGGGCTGGAGCTACAAGAAGGACGGCATCCACCTGGACGCGCTGACGGCCCGCATCAACGACTTTCTTGAAAAGCGCGGCTTCAAAGGGCTGTTCGCCGCGCTGGTCATGGGCGTCTACGATTCAAAGACTGGCGACACCTACCTGTGCCATGCCGGCGACAATATCGTCAGGGTATACAAGCCTGACCAGCACCAGGTGGTCGTCCACAAGCTGGAGAATGCCCCTGCTGCCGGAGCCATATCGAGCGAGATGTTCGACCTGAGCGCCGTCTACAAACAGGTCAAGATACGGCTCGATCACGGGGACATCCTCCTGCTCTATACGGACGGTTTCGAGGAGTCGAGCCGCGCGCGTCGCGGCCGCGACTTCAAGCAGCTGTTCGAGGACAAGAAGATGCGCGACCGCGAAGGCAACGAGAGTACGCACCGCGAGGCCCTGGTCGAACAGCTCGGCGAGGAGCGCATCAAGGCCGCCACCGAGGCGATCATGTCCAAAAGCAGCTACTCGTTCGTCAAAGAAGACGATCCGCTCGGCCCGGATCTGAGCTATGACTTTGACTTCTCGAAGCTGGACGGGACCCCCGAGGATCTGGTGCTCGGTCTGGCAGCCATAGAGAAGGTCTTCAGACTGGTACCGGATCCGGAGGCCACCGAGAAGGACCAGGTAATAGTCGATACGAAGATCGATGCGATACTTGCCAAGTGCTGGCAGCAGTACGACCGCTTCTGTACCGACAGGCGCGCGCATCCCGATCCCAGGCGCACGGAGTACCGGTACTATGGCAGGCTCAAGGAAGATGACCAGTACGATGACCTGACGATGATGCTGATCAGGCGGAAATAGCGGCATGGGCGAGGTGCTGATAGCGACGAGTGGGTACTCCTATGATGACTGGAAGGGAGTCTTCTACCCGGAAGGCCTGCCCAAGAGCGACTATCTGCGCTACTACGCCCTGTTCTTCCCGTTTGTCGAGCTGAATTTCTCCTATTATGCGATGCCGACGCGCAAGAACCTCCAATCGATGGCCGCCAGGACACCCGCCCACTTCGGATTCAGCATCAAGGCGCACCGGAGCCTGACGCACGAGCCTGGCCCCGGCTGGCGCGACGATGCGGCGACATTCGCGAAGGCGGCCGGTGCGCTCGCCGATGCGGGCAAATTGCTGGCCGTGCTCGTCCAGCTGCCGTTCCGCTTTCACCATACGCCCGACAACCGGTCCTTTCTGGCCAGCCTCCTCGACGCGCTGCGGCCGCTGCCGCTGGTTGTGGAATTCCGCAATGACGAGTGGAACGGCGAGCGCGTGCTCGAGGAACTGGACAGGCGCGGCGTCGGACTGGCCATGGTCGACAGGCCAAACCTGCCCGGTCTGCCTCCGCTCGAGGACCGCGTTACCGGTGGGCTGGCATACCTGCGCTTCCATGGCCGCAATGCCGACACCTGGTGGACCGGCGACGCGGCCACACGGTACGACTACCTGTATTCGAGGGATGAGCTTGAATCGGCGGCACCGCGCCTGCGACGGATGGCCAAACAGGGCCAACTGCTCGTGGCATTCAACAACCACCCCAGCGGCTACGCGGTGCGCAACGCCAACGAGCTCAAGGAGATCATCAGCCTGTGGTGAAGGCTCCCCTGATATGAATCTCGGGATCCTGACCGGGCGAGAAATCGTCCGGCGTCAGCTTGATGTAGCCCTCCTCGTCCATCGTCATGACGAGGGCATTGCGCCACTGGCCGAGGTTGCGGCGCAGGTGCTCGGCGCAGAGCCGTACGGTGGCGGCATCCGACCTGGACCGAATCATGAACTCCACATAGCCTTCGGCATATGAAACGACCGAAATCCAGCCAAGCCGTGTAACGACATCGACCAGGGTCGAGCAGCCGGGTGCCCTGTCCTGATGCGCACGTATCCACTCCTCATGAAAGCCAGGGACAATGCTCAGCGAACCGTCGGGGAACAGCCAGGCCGCGCCTTTGACCCAGGAAAAAGGGCATGGCTGGTTCATTGGGGGACTTCCCGGCCCCAGAGCTCGAAGAACGCGGCAAAGTGCGGCGGCAGCGATGCCTGCACGTCCACCGGTTGCCGGAGCGGCAGGTACAGCCGGGCGGCGTACAGCATCAGCCGCTTTATGCCCAGCTCCTTGGCGAGTGCCTTGTTCAGCTTGAAGTCTCCATGCCTGTCATCGCCGATGATCGGATGCCCGGCCTGGGCGAAGTGCTGCCTGATCTGGTGCATCCGCCCCGTGCCGAGCACCGCGCTGACCAGGGACAGGCGGCCATCTGAATCCAGCGTCCGGTAGCGCGTTTCGGCGCTCTGGCTGGCGCCGCGCACCTGCACATCGTCACGGTACACACCGGCCGCCGGTTCGGGCCTGCCAGCCACAAGCGCCCAATATTCCTTGATGGCGCCATGGCCGCCCATCAGCGCGGTAATTGCCGCGGCGGCCCGTGGTGACCGCGCCACGACGAGGCAACCGGCGGTTTCCTTGTCCAGCCGGTGGACCAGATACGGCCTGAATCCATAGTCGCGCTCGACGGCGTCGAGCACACAGATGCGCACGCCGGCGCCGGGCTGCACCGCGAGGCCGGCTGGCTTGTCCAGGATCATGATATCGTCGTCGGAATACAGGGCTGGAATCATGGCGCCACAGCATAAGCCACTCGACCGGGCGGCGCAAGATGCATCATTCGGAGGGTACCACACCCCGAACCGGGTCACAGAAGACGCCGAAACGCGCTATACTCTAGCGCATGCTCAGACCAGCCACCATCGCGCGCACGGCGCTCTTCATGCTCCTGGCACTCGGGGCCCTCCGGGCCTACAGCGAGGAGTACTACTCCGACCACGGCTTTGCCATGGACCTGCCCGAGGGCTTCGACTTCATCGAGGGCGATGGATCGACCAGGTACTCCTTCGGCTCGCCGGACGGAGCGGTCCGCATCGATGTTGCCGTATATCCGGCCAGCCGTTTCGCCACGGCCCAGGCCGGAGCAGCCGACAGCATGCGCAGGATATCCGGCCGCGGAGATTTCATGGCGTTTCCGTACGCTGGGATCGACGCGGCGCTCGGAGAACTGAGCATCGGCACAGGCAGCGATGCCCTCAAGGGCCTCGGCCTGTTCCTGAATGACGTGGCTCCGCCGGCCGGCGCACCCGCCGGCAGCGACGCCAAGGCCGCGCCCTACGACCTGGTCATCCTTGCGTACACATCGGCCGGGACATACGAGCGCTACCATGATGTGATCGTGTCCAGCGTCGATGGATTCTCTGCAAACTATGGCAGGCGCGCGGTGCCGGGCCCCGTCGGTTCGGCGGTGCGCTCCACACTGGAGCCGGCCACGCCGACAGCGGTCACGATACGGTTCGGCGCCGCATCGGTGCGGTCGTCGTGGCTGCCTGCCGAGGCCGAGGTTGCACAGGAACTGGTGGAGCGGGAATACCGCGTGCTGTCGGACTACGCGCAGGCCCCCGAACTGATAGACGCGGCGGTGTCGCGCTTCTACCGCATGATATACCGCGATGCGGCGCCGTCACTGGACAGGCTGGCGCTGGACATGTCGATGGCTTGGGAAACCGGGCTGTGGGCAGGCAAATCCAGACCGCTGGACGCCGCAGCGACCGGGGCAACAGGGCCGCGCTTCGGCGCAACCGCCAATTCCCGTGCCTACGCCGAGGCCGTGCTGGCCTGGGTGCAAGCCTTCAGCTACGAGCGCAACCCCGAGGGCTCCGACGTGGTCAATCCCATAGCGGCCGCATTTCAGGGACGTGGCGACTGCGACTCCAGGGCATTGGTGATGGCGATTCTACTGCGTCGCGAGGATATCGACTCGATCATGATGGTATCGCTGAAGCACGAGCATGCGCTTGCCGCGGTCGACGCTCCGGGCTCCGGAGCACGGTTTCCGTTCAAGGACAAGCGCTGGCTGGTAGCAGAAACGACGGCCAAGGTCGGCATCGGGCTGGTAGATGCAGGACAGGCCGATCCTGCCGACTGGATAGGTGTCGCCTTTCCGCGCTGAGCACCTGTCGTTGACACCTGCTTTGAGCCACGCCTATACTGGCGCAACCCCAACCTAGCCGCTTCTGGCGGCCGGAGGCTATCATGGAACCCATCACCGCTCGCTATAAAGACAAAATACTGGGCATGGTTCAGCACTCGAACGGCAAAACGACCGTGACTATCGACGATGTCTATCAGGAAGGCAACCGCGCCATCCTGCCATATATCGATTCGATCATCACCGAAAACCTGGCTCCGGGCAGCGGCATCAGGTCATTTGCGAACATCGAAAAACTGGCATCGCTGTCGCGGAACGGCTCCAAATGCCTGCTCCTTGTAGAGCACTACAGCAACTTCGACCTGCCCGTCCTGATATACCTGCTACGCAAGGCCGGCCCCGAAGGGGAGCGCATAGCCGACAGCATCGTCGCGATTGCCGGCATCAAGCTATCGGAGACCAATCCCGTCGTCACCGCCTTTTCCGAGGCGTATTCCAGGCTGGTCATATACCCGAGCAGGTCGATAGATGAACTGGCCACGCTGATCAAGAACCCGCTGCAGCTCGCGGCCGAGACACTCAAGGCCAATTCCATCAACCTGGCGTCGATGAAGGCGCTGGCCAGACTGCGCACCGATGGCAAGATCGTGCTGGTCTTCCCTGCGGGCACCAGGTATCGCCCCTGGGATCCATCGTCCAAGCGCGGTGTCCGGGAGATCGACTCCTACATCCGTTCATTCGACTACGTGTCGTTCGTGTCGATAAACGGCAACATCCTCTGTCTGAACCCCAAGGGCGAGATGCTCGAAGACCTGATATGCCGCGACCGCGTCGTCATAGACATCAGCGAACCCAGACCCTGCGACGAGTTTCGGAGCCGCATCAAGGCACAGACGCCGGAGGGCCAGGACAAGAAGCAGGCCGTGGTCGACGCGGTGATGGCCGAGCTCGAAGCGATGCACGAGTCGGTTGGCCGCTCCATCCAGACGACCTGAGGGCTTTCTCAGTAGGCTCCGTACGACAGAATCTCGTCCACGCGGGTATACAGCCTGACACTTGCTATCCAGGAACCATCCCTGGCGAATATGCGCGGCGGCGCGCAGAACGAGAACGAACCACGCACCTCGCGCGGCTTGTTGTGGGTTACGGTACGCAGGTAGGCGCGCAGTGCCTCACGTATCGCGACCGTTGTCGCATCGCGCCGCGCCGCCACCTGGCCCATCGATCCGGCGGCGGTGGCGCTGAGCATCGGTGCCGAGCCGATACCCTGTGCGGCGGCCGATACCGTCTTCCAGGACGACAGCTCGGCGCGTGCCGGCGTTTCAGGATAGTACTCGACGGTGACAAGCAGCGTGGTGCCGGCAAGGCGCGCCGAGGCCGCGTGCAGACGCATCGCCGCGACTGACTCGGGGGAGCGCGGCCTGATATCAAAGTGCTCTTCTATCGCGCGGGACTTGTCGCTCGGCGTATAGCTGTAGTCAAAGCCCCAGACCATTCCGGCAAAGGTCCAGCGTGCCTCCTCCAGGATGACCGCCGCGGCCTCGGCGTCGGGCACGCGCGCCACATACTGCGGATCGACCACACCGGAAAAGGCCGAGACCGAGGGCGGTGCGGCGAGGTCGGCCGGGAACTCCGCGCGCAGCACCACGTCGCGGTCCTGTGCATAGCCTGCCGCCGATGCCAAGCCGAGCAACGCGACACACAGCATGGCTACCAGAGCGCGCCGGAAATGGATGGTGCCGCAGGACATGGCGGACTCAACCGCCCGTGATGACGCGGCGTATCGGATTGACGCCGTGCCGCACCGGAAAGTACAGCGCCGCAAAGGCGAAGCCTGCCAGATGCGTCAAGTGGGCTACATTGCCGCCCATGCCAAAGATCTCCGACCACAGCTCCAGCACCGTATAGCCGAGAACGAGCAGCGGCGCCTGCACGGGTATGATGCCCCATATGAATATGCGCGCGCGTGGATTGATGACCGCAAAGGCCAAAAGCACCGCATAGACCGCCCCGGACGCTCCCACGAGCTGCACGTTCCATGCTCCGCCCAGCGCGAACGCGCCCAGAGAGAACAGCCCCGCCAGCGTCCCGGTCAGCAGGTAGAAGAACACAAATTCCTTTGTCCCCAGCGACCGCTCCACGGCAGTCCCAAAGAAGAACAGGCCCAGCATGTTAAAGAAGATGTGGCTCATGTTCGCGTGTACGAACATATAGGTACATGGTTGCCAGACCCAGCCCAGTTGCACGACGGCGCCCGGTATCAGCGCCAGATAGACATAAAGCCGTGGAAATACGGAGGTCAGGGCAAAGACGAGCACGTTGATGCCTATGATCACCAGCGTCGCATTGCCTTCGGAGTACCGGAATGGCGTTCTGATTCGTTGTAACATCGTCATGCACATAATGTACGAAAAAAACGACAAACGTGCTACCGCCAGGCGAGCGCCGTACCGGCGAACTCCGTCTCGGCGAACTCCGTCTCGGCGAACTCCGTCTCGGCGAGCGCCGTACCGGCGAACTTGCCGCATTTCCGTATTGGCTATAAGATCCAGACATGCCGACGAACCCCGACAAGGCTCCCAACTGCCTGCAATGTGTTCATTTCAAGGTAACCTGGGATCCGCAGTTTCCGCGATCATGCACCCTGTTCGACATCAAGACCCGCGCGATGCCAAGCATGGAGGTCTTTGCCGCGACAGGGCTCCACTGCCCTTCCTTCGAGCGCAAGGCTGGTCTGCGCTCGTGATGCGAGAAGCAGGGGCTATCAGGACAGCGACCTGAGCCGGTCACGTATCCTGGCCGCCAGCTCGTAGTCTTCAACCGCGACGGCCGCCTCCAGCTCCGACTTCAGGCGGGCCTTGAGCCGCTCGTTCTCGGCCGAGGCAGGAGACTCGCCATGAGGCGCGCCTGATGGCGAGCCATCGGGCGCCCCCTGGGACGAGCGATCAGCGCTCGCTCCCTGGCCGGACCGATCGTGGTTCATGTTGCCATACGCCGCCGAATCGTCGACAGGCTCCTCGTCGGACACCACCGATTCCCTGACCATATCGACGGGCACGCCAGCGGCCTCGACCACATCCTCGGCAATGTAGACCTCGGCCTTGGTGCGGATGGCAAGCGCTATCGCATCCGATGGCCTGGCATCGATCACAACCTCACCGAGCGGTGCCTTGATGATGATGTTGGCATAGAAGGTACGATCCCGCAGGTCGCGGATCTCCACACGGAGCAGCTCGGCGCCAAGATCGTGCACCACCGCGAGCAACAGATCGTGCGTCAGCGGTCTGGGCATGTCGACCTTGCCCAGGCCAATCAGGATGGACTGCGTCTCCAGCTGCCCGATGAATATCGGCACCACCAGGTCCGATTCCTTCGGACGAATGAGTACGACATTGCCCTGTTCTGTCTGCGCCACCGTCCAGACGTCGGCGCGCACAAAGGTATTGGACCCCATAGTTCCTTCCGGATATAGTATACGACTCGTGACGCTCCATTAACAGCGTCCGGGCGATGAATATGCCGATCACGGGAGGATTCCGATGGCCGCTTCTACATACGAAAAACCCGACGCCTGGTCTATCAAGGCCAGAAAGGAAGGGTATCCGGCCCGGTCAGTCTACAAACTTGAGGAACTGGACAAGAAATTTGGCATTCTCAAGCCAGGATCGCGGGTTCTGGACATCGGCGCCGCACCGGGCAGCTGGAGCCTCTGGGTACTCAAGCGCCTGTCAGGCAAGGGATTCCTCGCGTCGGTGGACCTGCAGCCGCTCGGCATCAGTCCCGCCTACGACAACTTCTTCTTTGTACGCGGCGACCTGTACGACGCCCCGATACGCGCGGCGCTGGCCGAACATGGCCCCTACGATGTGATACTGTCGGACGCCGCGCCCTCGACCAGCGGCAACAAGGGCCTCGATACCGATCGATCCGAGGCCATCGTCGAGGCGGTGCTTGATTATGCGGAGACAATGCTCAAGCCGGGCGGGTCGATGGTGGCCAAACTGTTCATCGGCGGCGGCCAGCGCGACATTCTTGACCGGATGAAGGCGCTGTTCACGACGGCCAGGGCCTTCAAACCGGAGGCATGCAGGTCGGTCAGTTTCGAGACATACGTTGTAGGGATGGGCAGAAAGCAGGCCTAGAGCCCACCAGCACCTGGCAGGCGGGCCTTCAGGCGCCGGGCTTCTTGTGCAAGAGAGCAGCAAGCACATCCAGCGTCGCTTCCTTGCGAAGAGCCGCGTAGAACGCCTCGTCGCCGCATACGCGGGCAAGGGCGGAGAGCGTCGACAGGTGGTCGTTTCTCGTCGCCGAGCAAATCAGGAACACGAAGCGCACCGGAGAACCGTCTGGCGCCTTCCAGTTCAGCGGGAACCGGGGATAGGCCAGGGCGATGAAGGCCTCGTCGGCAACGGGGACCATCGGTGTGCCAGGGTGCGGAAAGGCAAGGCCGCGACCCATCGCCGTCGGCGACGAGGCCTCGCGCCTGATGCACGCCTGTTTCAGCTCATCGCGCTGCACGCTGGCAGGCACCCTGATGACGTCGACCATCGCATTGATGAATTCATCGGCGTCGTTGCCAGGAATGTTGTACCAGACGCCTCCGCGCGCCAGCAATGTTGCTATGTCCATGATTCGCCGCTCCTTCGCGTCTACGTACAGTATACACCAAGCGGCCCACCTCGAGAACGCGCTACGACGTCAGCGAGTAGACTATCCGCACGACGATGCTGACCGGCTCGGCCAGCTCGTGGTCCAGCCCGAGAGGAAATATCTTCCGCACCAGCGATATCGCGGCCTTGTCCAGGATAAAGCTGCCGGAACCGCTCACCATGGAACTGCCGACAAGCCCACCGTCCGTACCGACGAGCAACGACACGCGCACTTCGCCCTGGATGTTGCGTGCGCGCGCCAGGGGCGGATACGTCAGGTTAACCCGTATCAATCTGTCGACGCGCCCGAGCAGCTCGGCCCGCGTCGTCTCCAGCCCTGACCGCGTCGTTTCCAGCCCTGCCCCCGAGGCCGCGCCTCCGGCTGGCACGGTCTGGCCGGCCACACCAGTTTCCGCCACTTCAGCGGCCGCCATATCCGTGGCCACCACCGTCGGAGCGACTCGGGAGGCGATTTCAGGTACAGCTCGAGGCGCGGCCGGTGCCGGTGCTGCCGGTGCTGCCGGTGGTGCCGGTGCTGCCGGCGCGGCGGGTCCAGACGGGGCCGAGCCAAGCCGCACGCGCAGGCTCACCGGTGCGCCAGCCACACCTGGCATGGCGGTCACACCGGTATGCCGCGGCAGGCGCAACATGACGCCGACCAGACCCAGGCCCGCCGTGTTCAGGCACAGCGCAAGCACAATCGACGCGAGCCAGCGGCTCCTGGATCCCAGCCTCATCGTTGCATCCCGACCACTCAGTACCGGTAATCGACCGAGACGCCGACCGAGCGCCCTTCGGCGGGGTAATAGGTTCCATAGAAAACCAGTGGCGCGTACGGCGTATCGAGCAGGTTTCGCGCGGTTATCAGAATGGACACGCTCCGCCCGTCAAATTCCCGCTGCCAGCGGGCCTGGGCGCCATATACCAGGTACGAGTCCACTTTGGTCAGCACGTTGGCGTTGTCACCACCCTGCCAGGCATCACTCCGATAGCTGACGGTGGGCCCAAGGCTCAGGCCTGCGGGCAGCATGAAGGTAACCGAGGCGGAGGCGCCATGCGCGGGCACCAGAGGAATGTACTTGCCCTCGTTGACGCCGGAGGCGAACACCGCGTCGACAAAGGCATAGCTGGCGTCGATTCGCATCGAGTCGAGCGGTCTGGCGCTCAGGCCGATGCTTGAACCGATGCGGCGCGTCTCATCGAGATTCTCATTATGGTAGCTCGCATTCACCGCTATCTCGTCGCGCAGCCACATATAGTAGAAGGTGCCGGTGATCGACAGGCGATCGGCCATATCGATGCTCAATCCGCCCTCCGCGTTGAAGCCGGTCTCCGGCTTCAGGTCGGCGTTGAACTGATCTGCGCCATAGCCTGATGTCTCGGCCTGTTCGTCGGTAAAGGGATAGCGGAACAGCGTCCCATAGCTGGCGTACAGCTTGAGTCCATCAAGCGGCCGGTAGCTGAGCCCGCCATCATAGACAAAGGCGCCGTGCACGATCGAGTCGTCGACCGACTTGTCCTTGTTGACCGCGGCGATGATGGCCGTGTCGTAGCGGGCGCCAGCCGTCAGGCTCAGGTTGCGCAGCAGGTCCGCCTTGGCGCTCAGGTATGGCCCCGCGCTCAACTCCGATACGTCGAACTGGTTCGACTCGGTGGTACGCTGCACGTCTGAATAGGAATGCACGTCGAGCCAGGCACCATACAGGTCAACGCCTCCGACCAGCCTGACCGGCACGCCGCCGGCGGACACTTCCGTTGTCACCTTTGGCCGGGCCTCGGCCGTCTGCACGGCGCGGTTGGTATACGTGCCCCACGATGCCGTATCCGCATGGATGTCCTTGTAGCTGTACGACAGCGGAAGCTCGATATGCAACGCGTCGCTTGGCAGCCACTCCAGGCCAAGCCCGCCGGAATACCGGCGCTCGGTGCCCTCGTCGGCCCAGTTGGCGGCCTGGGTCGGGTCGGCCTCGAACTCGGCCGCAGAGAGCCCGCCAGGCAGCTGGTAGCCGAGATCGGCAAGCGAGGCCTGCGCGGAGACGCTGATGACGTCGGACAGGTTCAGCGTGCCCCTGAGCGAGGCGTTGACCGTCTGAGCGGCCTGACGGTCACGGTAGCCGGCGGTACCGGCGTGCTCGACCGCAATGGACAGCTGGCCCCACTCGGCTGAGCGCTGGTGCGAGAAGCGTTGCGTGTCGGTCTGGAAGCTGCTCACCGAACCTGAAATAGCGGTGGTGGCTCCGGTGCCGGCCTTCTTCGTGATGATATTGATGACACCGGCGACCGCGTTGTTGCCATACAGCACGGAGGCGCCGCCATCGAGCACCTCGATGCGGTCGATGGCGGACAGGGCTATCGCGTTCCAGTTGATCGGTTGCATGTCCGGATTGTTCAGCCGCACCCCATCTACCAGCACCAGCACGCGCCCGAACGAGTTCTCGCTGAAGCCACGCATCGACACCGCTTCCGTGCCCGGACCGGCCAGCGATGGCAGGAACGAGACGCCCGGGGTCCGCTCCAGCACCTGCACGACGCTCGTCGCACCGGAGCCGGCAATGTCGTCGGCGGTTATCACCGTAACCTGCGCGGCCACCGAGGCGGCCTCTTCCGCCGTCCTGCCGGCGGTAACGACAAAGTCGAGTGTCGCCTCGTCGGTCGCGTCCACGCCTTGGGCGAATGCCGCCCCCGAAAATGCTCCAGCCACAACTATGGCGAGCATCCCTATCCATGCGTTCCTGCGCATGATCCTATCCTTTCCGCCCACGCGTGCGCGGGCAAGAGAGGACGATGAGTCGTACGGTGAATGGAGTCGTCGCGGACCAGTCAGTCGCAGCGGCGACGCCGGCCCGCCAGAATGGCGGGTTTCATGCAGGGACTCCTCGATCCTCGAAGGTTGCCCCGCCGCCAATCGGCGAGGCTGTCCCGGACGGTATCCTGGCTTGCGCATCGAACCGAAACAGAACACCTTCTCGCCGTCTCAAAATGACGGCAATGGCCGCGCCCCACGCGATCGCATGGGCGCCGGTTCTGTCCGTAGCGCTTACAGTGGCGGGTCCGCCGCGGATTCTCACCGCGTTCCACGTTCCCGGGACTTGTCAAGGAAAGGAGTACCCCTAAAATCCCCACATGGTCAAGATCGAGGCCGGGTGACGCGGCCTGCAACCGCCAACTGAACTTGCTATTCAGAACTTCTCTATCTTGTATTGACATCGCATATACAGCGACTTATATTCGTAATATGCTCTTTGAGTGGGATCACAAAAAGGAAATCCTGAACATCGCAAAGCACGGAGTCTCGTTCGAGGAGGCCAAGGAGGTATTCGATGATCCTTTGCACCTCTCGATCCTTGATCACCGGTATTCATATTTCGAGGAGCGGTGGATCACCATGGGGACTACAAGGGGAAGAATACTCCTCATTGTCGCGCATCTATACTTTGACGAGGCGGGGGAGGAAACAATCAGAATAATCTCCGCCAGGGAGGCGACGGTACATGAGCAAGGACAGTATGAAGACATCTGAAGACGTTCTCGAAATCCTTCCCGAATACGACTTCTCTCACGGTATCCGGGGCAGGTTCAATCACCCTAAAAAAGTATCCACCTCGATCCGCCTCGACGATGACGTAATCCTGTTCTTCAAGAAGAAAGCATCCGAAGAAAAGATTGGCTACCAGACCCTGATGAACATGGTTCTGCGTGAGTACATCAACCGTCGCGCGCGGCAAGAATGAGCCACAGGCTACACTACTCGCCGCATCGATGCTACCGCGCTTGCCCAGAACCCCGGTGATGGATTTGTGGTCAGCCG
>Ga0209467_1001310_pt1 | contig 22465 bp, 19 predicted proteins | sample Higcelwee11metaG_FD_187175 | JGI IMG/M metagenome (GOLD analysis project Ga0209467, IMG submission 187175) | Freshwater pond sediment microbial communities from the University of Edinburgh, under environmental carbon perturbations - High... | ecosystem: Environmental > Aquatic > Freshwater >... | reverse complement strand
GGCCTGCTCGTCCTGCCCCTCGGTGGAGAGCCTGCGGGCCTGGATGAGCAGGGTCATGACCTTGCGCATGAAGTCCGCGTCCGCCATGGCTTGTTCCTTGGCTCGTTCACCCTCGATGACCGCCTCCCGGGGGGGGGTGCTCGGCGAGGAGAGGAAAAACAGCCCGGCGATGAGCAAGAAAAGCCCGATGCCGCCGGCCGCCAGAGCCTTGGGATGGCGTGACAGGCGGGAAAAAAGGCCCTGCCCCGTGCGTTGCAGTCCGGTCGCGCCCAGAGACAGGCGCAATTCGGCCGGGCCGATGGTGAGGAGGTCTCCCGAGGCCAGTTCCTCTTTCTGGATGGGAATGCCGTTTTTCAGCGTGGTGTTATTCGCGTTTTGATTCACGGCCGCCATCCGGCCGCCGCGCATCTCGATGAGCAGATGCTCCCGGGAAACCGTGGGGTCGTCGATGACCAGATCGCATCGGGTGGAACGGCCGATGAGAACCCGGGATTCGAAGCGGCGCACACTTCCCTGGCCCGGCCCGGACAGAATCTCCACGGCATTTTGTCCTTCTCCGGCAATCACTGGGCGGGGGCGGAATTCCGTGCGGTCCCGGGCGGCGCTTCCCCCTCCGGGGCCGGTGATCCGGGCCACGAGCTGGTAGTCGGCAACGTCGAAGGCCTCGCCGTCGGCCAGAACCCGCGGCTGTGTCACACGCTGGCCGCCGACAAAGACGCCCGCCCGGCTGCCCGGGTCGGCCAGGGTCCAGGCCCCGCCCTCAAAGGCTACCCGGCAGTGTTCGCGGGAGACGGCGTCGCCTTCAAGAACCAGGGTGTTGGTTGCGGCGCGGCCAATGGTGACGGCCTGGTTCTCCCCGGCCTCTATGCGGCCTGCTTGGTGGCCGTTGCGGAAGGCGGTCAGAACGATCATGGCTTTTTCCTTTCCAGTTCCTCAAGATGTCTGGCCGCGTCCCGGCATCGTTGCTCGGTATTTTCCCGGCAGAGTTCGACCACAAAGCGGAAATTGGCCATGGCCTCGTCCCAGCGGGAATATTTCAGGGACGCCAGCCCTTCGCGGAAATGTTTGTCCAGAAGTTGATCGCGTTCGCCCTCGGCCCGGGCCAGCCATTTGGCGGCCTGACTGTTGCCGGGGTCAAGGGTCACGGCCTTTTCCCATTCGCCGATGGCCAGTCCGATTTTCCCCGAGTTGTAGAAGAAGATTGCCTGGCGGCCATGTTCCTGGGATTTCTCCGCACCCTCGGGAGATACGGCGGGCTTGCCGGGTTCCGTAGGGGCGAAGGTTTCGGGATGTGGCGGCCCGGCCGCCGGAGTTTCTGCGGGAGGTGCGGGCTGGGCCGGGGCGCCGGACTCGGGGGAAAGGGGTTTAGGCTCCCCGGAGGCCCCGCCGTCCGAGGCCGATTTTTCCTGAAGGGGCGTTTCTGCCGGGACGGGCGGCGGGGAATCGTCATCTCCGGACAAGACGGCAAAGCCAAGCCCGATCACAAGCGCAGCCAGGGCGGCCAGATACAGAACGAGACGCAGCGGGAAGGTTTTCCCGGGCCGGGCCGCCGCCGGTGCGTGCCCTGGCGAGGGGGCGGCCATGGGGGCGGCGGTCTCGATGGTCAGAACGGTCTTTCCCAGGCGGAGCACGTCCCCGGGGCGCAGCATGGTCCGTTCCACCCGGACCTCGTTGACGAATACCCCGTTGGTGCTTCCCGAATCCTCCACGACCACCACCGGTCCATCCACGGTAATGGTCGCGTGGCGGCGGGAGGCGGCCTGATCTGCGGCCTCCAGGACCAGGGAGCAGTCCTCGCCGCGGCCGACCGCCATTCGTCCCGAAGCCAGGGGCATGCGCCGGATTCTCCCGGAGGGGTCTCGCACCACCAGACAAAGGGCGGCCAGAGGCCGGATAATGGTCATGTCGTTGTCTGTGGGGGTCATGGCGCCTCCGTTATCTCCACGCGAACCGTGCCGGGAGCCGGCCCAGGGCTCTTGACCGCTGTGAACGGTTGGTTTTGGACCTGTCGCGCGGCCTTTGGATCGGGGTCTTCCACGGCCTCGGCAACGGCGGCAAGCAGGGCCGGATCGGCCAGGGCAGTGAGCAGATGCACCGGCGGGGTCATATCCGGGGCGGCCATATGGGACGCGAACGCCGGACTCCACTCCACCAGCCGATAGCCGTCGAGGGAGAGCAGGCACCAGACCCCGCCGCCGTCCCTGTCCTGGGTGGGGACGGGCGGGATGTCCCTCTGTCCGCCGGGCTGTCCGTCAACCCTCTGCCCCTGGGGCGCGGGCGGGGGCGTCTGGTCCGGGCTGCGGACAGGGGGGGGGCCGGGCGAGTCCGCTGATTTGGCGGGTTCCGGCTGGGCGGCCGGGACCAGAACCAGGAGGCGTTCGGCGGCCTGCTTGAGTTCGGCGTATTCCCGCGAAGGCGGCTGGAAAGTCAGGGCTTTGGAACCGGATTTCAGGGCCACGCCGATATCCTCGGCCAGAAGGCGCACGGGCCGCAAGGCTGCCCGCAGGATGAGCGTGGCCGTGACGACCCACAGCAGGGCGGCGCAGACCAGTCCCAGGACCAGTCCTACGGCTGGACCGGACGCGGGGATGGCCATATCCGGGTCGTAGGCGATGACGGCCACCCCTAAGAGCGTCTCGCCGTCACGGATGGGGCAGGCCAGGTAGGTTTCGCCGTCGGACGCGGTCCACAGGCTGACCCCGGGTTCCTGGGCCGCGCGCAGGGCCCGGGGATTGTCCAGGGCCTTGCCCATGTCCTTGGGCGGGGCCAGGATCTTGCCGTAAGGATCGGCGACGAATGCTTGGCGCACGCCATCCTCGGCGGACACGGGGGTGACCCGCACCTGTTCCAAGAGCTTGGCCTTGAGCGGCAGCATGTTTTGTTCGGACAGAAAACGCGCCAGAAGGGCTCCGCGCCGTAGGCCCTCGCGCAGGCGGGCCTCGCGGGCGGCCGTTTCGCCGGGAATCCATGCCGCAGCCAGGACGCCCAGGGCCAGGACGGCCGTCAACAGGAGGACGGCTGGCCGGAACCCCGGAGTAGGCAGGGTCGGGAGCAGGCGCCTGGATGCGGCCTTGGGTTGAAACCGCAGATGATACCCGCAGATTTCCACTGTCAGGTCGCGGGCAATGGCGACCCGGGATATCTTCCGCCCGTCCAGGAAGATGCCGTTGAGGCTCTCCTGGTCGATGAGTTCAACCGATTTTTCGCCAATGCGCAGCAGGGCGTGCCGTGAGGATACGGCCTGATCGGGCAGAATCACGTCGCAGTCCGGGGCGCGGCCGATGGTGTGGTCGCCTGGGGCGAGTTCCAGGGCGGCGACGGATTCGCCGTTTCGTTCGATGCGAAGGCCCAGTTTCATGGCGTGGCCCCGGCTACTGGTTGTACAGAAATTTGAGGACGTACGGGCCAAACACCACCCCGAAGATAATGGGGAACAAAAAGACCACCATGGGGAAAAGCAGTTTTTGGGCGGCTACGGCCCCGGCCCGCTCGGCGGCCAGGAAACGGTCCTGGCGCATCCGGGCCGCCTGGGACTTCAGGATGTCGGAGATGGAGGAGCCCATATTCTGGGCCTGGATCAGGATGGAGGAGAAGGCGTGCATTTCCTGGGTGTCCACCCGGCTGGACAGAAGCGTCAGCGCCCCTTCCATGGACATGCCAAGGGTGACGTTGTGGTGCACGAGGGCCAACTCGGCCACGAAGGGATCCTGTTCCTGGTTGATCTCCCGGATGCGTTTGATGCCCGCCTGGAAGTCGAGGCCTGCGGCCGTGGACAGGGCCAACATGTCGACCGTGTCCGGCATGGATTGGGTGATGCGCTTCTGGCGCAGGACTTTTTTGTCGTAGAGCCACCAGTAGGGATAGGCCAGTCCCAGGATCCCGGCCAGCAGGATGGCCCCCGGGCTGGCCTTGAGCGCCATGCCGAGCAGGCAGAAGATGACGAGCATGGCCACCTGGAAGGCGGCGAAGGCCTCAGCCGGGAGGATGCGGTCGATACCCGCCGTGGTCAGGAAACGGCGTATCCGGGACAGGTAGCTTTCCGGGACGAGCCGGGCGGCCAGGGGTTCCAGAAAACGGTAGCCGGGCCGCAGCAGTGCGGCCAGCCCCGCGCTTTCGCCAAGAAGCTCATCCACAGACGAGGCCGCCCGGGCCGGGGACTCCCGGTGGCGCGGCAGCAGCAGGAAGATGGCATACCCCACGGCGGCGGCAAAAAGCCACATCCCCAGATCACGCAACATAAAATCGGCCATGTTCCTTCCTCCGTGATCAGGTGTCGGCTGTGACCCGCAACACCTCGGCGGCGCTGGTCAGGCCCTGCTGCAGGCGGCGAAGAGCCGACTGGCGCAGGCTGCCCATGCCCGTGTCCACGGCGGCCCGGCGCAACTCGGCGGCCGAAGCCCCGCCCAGGATCAGCCGCTCCATGTCCCCGCTGACGTTGAAGACCTCGTAGACCCCCACCCGTCCCCGATAGCCCGAACCGCCGCACTTCCCGCAGCCTCCGGGCTCGAAAAAGACCGTGTCCGGCGGCAGTTCGCCAAGCCCCGGGAATCCCGGCGGCGGGTCGCCCCGGCGACGGCAGTCCGGGCACAGGCGACGCACCAGACGCTGGGCCATGACCGTGACCCGGGTGGCGGCCAGCAGATGGGGGGCCACGCCCATGTTGGTCAATCGGCTGACAGCCCCGGGGGCGTCGTTGGTGTGCAGGGTGGAGAGCACAAGATGCCCGGTGAGCGCCGCCTTGACCGCGAAGTCGGCTGTCTCGGCGTCGCGTATCTCGCCGGCCATGATGATGTCCGGATCCTGGCGCAGAAAGGCCCGCATGGCCTGGGCGAAGGTCATCCTCCCCTCGGCCGAGCAGGGCACCTGGGTGGCGCCGTCGAGACGGTATTCCACCGGGTCTTCGGCCGTGAGGATGTTGACCTCCGGGGTGTTGAGGAACCCCAGGAAGGCGTACAGCGTGGTGGTTTTGCCCGAACCCGTGGGGCCCGTGACCAGGATCAGGCCGTTGGGCGCGGCCAGGGCCGCCCGGATGAGGCGGTCTTCGGTCCCGGTAAAGTCCAGATCGTCGAGGCGCAGGGCCTTTTTGCCTTTCTCCAAAAGCCGCATGACGATCTTTTGCCCGAAAAGGGCGGGCAGGGCCGAGACCCGGATATCCATGGGCCGACCCTTGGCCAGGGTGAAGCCGATGGCGCCGTCCTGGGGTTCCCGGGTCTGGCCCGGGTCCATGTCCGACAGCAGCATGATCCTTTTTGCCAGGGCCGCGCCAAGCGGCGGAGGCAGGGTCAGGGCGGTGAAAAGCATGCCGTCGCGCCGGGCCCGGATGCTCCAGGTCCGGGCCCCGGGCTCCACATGGATGTCCGAAACAGAACCGCCTGTCCCGGCCCCGGCCAGCGAGTCCATGATCGTGCGTAAAAGGGCGATCAGTTCCGGATCCTCGGCCGGGTCGCGCAACCGGGCGTGGTCGGTGGCGATGCGGGCTACGGCCTTGGCCGCACGTTCGGCCTGGACGGCCATGTCCGGCGAGGGCGCGGCCGGGGGGGCCTCCTCGTACAGGACGGCCATGGCCCGGGCCAGCCCCTCGGAATGGCAGACGTACGGCGTCAGCCGGGCGCCCAGAAGGTGCTCGATGTCGGCCACGGCCTGTTCGTCCTCGGGCACGGCCATGGCCACGTGGGCCGTACCGCGCTCGAAGCGCAGGGGCACGGCGCGCAGGGCGAAGGCCTCGGCCCGGGGAAAGAGCAGCCGGACATTGCGGGCGAACTCCGGATCCAGGGCCACCATGGACGGATCAATGGCCTCGACCCCGAAAACCTCGTGCAACACCTCGTTGATCACCTGTGGATCGGCCAGGCGCCTGGCCAGCAGGTGGTCCGTGACCAGCGCCCCGGGCGGCGGGGACACGGCGTCGGGCGCACATCCGCGCAGGGCCAGGGCCCTTACGAGGCGTTCGTTTATCCGTCCGATGTCTTCAGGCGTGTCCATGGGAGTCGTGGGCTAGAGGTCGTTTTCCGGGATAAGCTTGACGCCGTTTTTAAACCGGTAGTCGAAGGCGGCCTGGAATTTGGGATCCTGGGTCAGCTTGAGCCCCGTGCGAAGGATCCACAGTTCGAGGTCGTCGTTTAAGGCGGCCATGGCCCGGGCATCGTCGGGGATGCCGCGCATGCGGTCCACCTCGTAGCCGTCCCGGTACATGACCAGGGTGGGAAGGATCTCCAGGCGGTACGGCGCGGGATCGGCGGCCATGTCCCAGGCGAAGGTGCAGAACTTGAGCTTGCCCTTGTAGGTCGCGGCCAGCCAGGACACGCGCTGGTACATGTCCTGGGACTGCCAGGCCTCCAGGTTGTGGAAAAGGACCACGGCCACCCCCGGCTGACGGAGCACTTCGGCGGAGAAGTTTCCGGCATTGACGGCCACGATGTCCGGCGGCTGAGTCTTGGGAGCCCTGGCGCAGGCGGCAAGCAGGCAAACGGCCAGGACGGCGATCAGGGCGGACAGAGTCGGGCGCGTGTGGTGACGCATGGGGTGCTCCTTGTAGAGAAGGTTGTCGTCATCATGGCCGGGCGGCAAGAGCGCATGCGTGGTCCATGACTTAAAATTTTTGTATTTTCGGGGCCTTCTGCAACTCTATGGTCTGAACTTCGGGTTCGTCCTTGGCCTCCGGGGCCTCCTTGGCCGTGATGTCCTTGGCCTCGATCTCTTTGGCCTCAATTTCTTTTGCTTTGATATCCTTGGCTTTAATCTCTTTCGCCTCAATCTCTTTGGCCTTGGGGGCGTCCTTGGCCTTGATGTTCTTGGCCTCGATCTCTTTGGCTTCGATGGTTTTGGCCTCGATATCCTTGGCCTCTATCTTTTGCGCCTCCGGGGCCTTCTGGGCCTCCGGGGCCTTCTGCAACTCGGGGGCCTTCAGGGCCTCCGGGGCTTTTTTGGCCTCGATATCCTTGGCCTCGAGGGTCTGGATCTCGGGGGCCTTCAGGGCCTCGGGCGCCTCAATGGCCTCGATCTTGACGATGTCCGGGGCGTTTTTTGCCGCAACATCCTTTTTCCCGGGTGCGGTCCTGGCTGTGACCGACTGCTGTCCGGGAGCCTCCCTGGCTGTGATGTCCTGCCGCGAGGCGGACTTCTGGGCCGGGGCGTTTTGGACCCGGGGGGCGGACTGCCTTGCCGGGGCCTGGGAACCCGGCAGGCTCTGCTGTCCGGACAGGGCCTTTTGGTCGGCCTTGGGTCGGGTCCGGGACGAATGCGATGCGGCCTTCTCCGGAAGGGGTACGAGAACCTGGCCCTGAGGGGTGTCCCGGACCTCCATGTGCGGCGTGGACAGGGAAGACTGGCCCCTGCCTCCCGCCTCGCGCACGCCCTGCTCCATAACCCGGGAGACGCCTCCATCCTCATGGCCGCCCTGGGCTAAAAGATGCCCGGGGCAGGACAGGACGGCCAACACAACGGCCACGGCCGAAACGGTGCGGGCGTGCGGCGGCATGATGTCCTCCCTACACCTTGACCTTGACGATGCGCAGCATGAGCGTCAGTCCCACGACCTCCATGAGGGCCATGAGGGCCAGCATCAGCCAGCCGCCGAAGGTGGTGAAAAAAAGTGAGATGGAGTCCGGGTCGAGCTGGTAGAGGATGATGCCCAGGACCGGCGGCAGGGCGGCCAGGAAATAGGCCTGGGTCTCGCCCTCGGCGGTCATGGCCTTGATTTTTTTCATGACCCGTTTGCGTTCCTGGATGGTGTCGGACAGGGTGTCGAAGATTTCCGTCAGGTTGCCGCCGGTCTCGCGCAGGATGATGACCGAGTTGGTGAAAATGCGGGTGTCCGGCGAGGGGACGCGTTCGGTGAGGTGGTGCAGGGCGTCGCTGAAGTCCGCGCCCAGCCGGTGCTCCTTGAGCACCAGGCCGAACTCCTGGGACAGGGGGGCGGGGGCTTTTTGAGCGGTCAACTCCAGGGCCTGGAGCAGGCTGAACCCGGCTCGCAGGGCGTTGGAGGTCATGACCAGGCCGTCGGCCAACTGGGTCTCGAACTGTTTGGCCCGGCGGCGTCGCAGCCAGAAAAGGACGAGTGCGGGCAGCCGCCAGAAACCCCAGGCCACCAGCAGGGCCGTAAAGACCCGCAGGGGAAGCTGGGAGGAGAAGGTTTCCGAGGGCGGGTACAGGGCGTCCTGGGCAAGGGGAAATCGTTCCACGGCCTTGGCCCGGGATTGGGCGAAGGCCTGCTTCTCGGTCTCGCCGCGCAGGCCGTAGACCGTGGCCAGGTTGGCCTGGGCCTTGGCGTAGGCCGGGGCCAGTTTCGCGGCCTCCAGGAAGGCCTTCTCGGCCAGGTCCAGGTTCCCCGTGGCCAGATAGGCCACGCCAAGCTCGTTCTGGGCCAGGGCCGAACGTGAGGAGCCGTATCGGGCCAGGGCCGAGAGCGCCCCTTCGTAGTTGCCCGCCTTGTTTAAGGCCACGGCCTGATCGATGGCGTAGGTCTCGATGCTGGTGGTCGCGCCGGGCAGGAAAAAGCCGATCAGGCCGCCCAACGCCAGGCATCCGACGAGCACGGCCCGAACCAGGCGGGGCGTTGCCGGCAAAAACATGTCGTCAAGCCGGGAGGCGATCTTCCGCGCCCGGACATCCAGGAGTGACCCGGCCCCGCCCACCCCGCCGGACAGGAACACTCCCGTCCACAGATAGGCCGTACCCCAGAACAGCACCAGGAGCATGAGGCCAAGGAGAACGCCGATCATGCCCGTCCCTCCCCGCCGCCGGTGGCGGTCCAGAAGATTTCCCGGGGCACGGACACCCCCCTGTCCTCGAAATCGCTCAGACAGCGGGGGATGTAGCCAGTGGCCACGAAGGCCCCGCGCACGCTCTGGGGGGTGGGCGCCCCTTCCTGGCGGAAAACGAAGATATCCCCAAGGGTGATGACGTCGGACTCCATGCCGGTGACCTCGGTGATCTGGACGATGCGCCGTTTTCCGTCCTTGAAACGTTTGATCTGGATGATGATGTCGATGGCCCCGGTGACCTGCTCCCGGATGGTGCGCGGAGTCAGCTCGAATCCGGCGTACATGACCAGGGTCTCCAGACGGCTTAAGGCCTCGCGGGCGCTGTTGGCGTGGATGGTGGTCAGGGAGCCGTCGTGGCCGGTGTTCATGGCCTGGAGCATGTCCAGGGCCTCGGCTCCCCGGCACTCGCCCACCACGATGCGGTCGGGTCGCATACGCAGGCAGTTGCGCACGAGATCCCGGATGGTCACCTCGCCCTTGCCTTCGATGTTGGGCGGGCGGCCCTCCAGGGTGATGACGTGGGGCTGCTGGAGCTTGAGCTCCGCCGAGTCCTCCACGGTGATGATGCGCTCCCCGGCCGGAATGCATCCGGACAGGGTGTTGAGCAGGGTGGTCTTGCCCGAGCCCGTGCCGCCGGAAATGAGGATGTTGAGCCGGGCCAGGACCGCCGCCTGCAGGAACAACTCCATCTGCTGGGAAAGGGTGCCGAACCCGAGGAGCGCCTTGAAGCCCAGTTTTTTGTCGGGAAACTTGCGGATGGTCAGGGCCGCGCCCTTGACCGCCAGGGGCGGGATGATGGCGTTGACCCGGGAGCCGTCGGCGAGGCGGGCGTCCACCATGGGCGTGGAGGTGTCGATCTTGCGTCCGAGCGGGGCCACGATGCGCTCGATGATGCGCATGAGGTGGCGCTCGGACAGAAATTTTCGGGTCGAGGTTTCGATGACCCCGGAGCGCTCCACATAAATGGTGTCGAAGCTGTTGACCATGATCTCCGAGATGCTGGGGTCGTGCAGCAGGTCTTCGAGGAGCCCAAGCCCCAGGACGTCCTGGAGCAGCTCGCCCACCAGCCGGTCCCTGGCCTCGCGGGAGCGGATGGCCGAGGATTCGTCGAGCAGCACGATGATCTGGCGGGTGACGTCCCGGCGCAATTCCTCGCGTTTGGCCGGGTCGTTTTCCACCGCCATGTCGGCGTATTTGAGATCGAAGGTCTCGAGCAGGCGTTGATGCAGGGCCCGTTTCACGGCGTCCATATCCGTGGCGGCAGGTTCGCCGCCGTCCGCAACTCCGGGTGCGGGACGCCCGGGACGAGGCTCCCCGGCCCTGGCCTGGCCCCTGAGGGTCACCACGGCGTGGGACAAGGCATCGAAGGCCTTGGTCACCTCGTGGCGGGGGTAGTCGCCGGGATAGGTCCGGCCTCCGGCCAGACTTGCCGCCGCGCTTCGGTCGAAGGGGATGGACCCGAAGGCCTCGCGGCCGACCTGCTGTTCCATGGCCTGGCCGGTCAGGCGGTCGTCCTCGCCCACCCGGTTGAGCACCAGCCGCACCATCTCCTGGGAATAATTGCGCTGGCGCAGAAATTCCAGGTCGCTCCGGGCATGGGCCAGGGCCAGGGGATCGGGGGTGGCCGGGACCAGGATCACGTCCGACAGGTCGAGTAGGCGTTGGGCCACGGGGTTGAAACCGTGCCCCAGGTCGGCCACGACCCATCCGTAGACGGAAAAAAGACGCTCGATCAGTGCGGCCAGGGCCTCCGGGTCCGGAGGGGCGGCCTGGGCCTGACGCGGACTGTACAGTCCCAGCACGTCCAGGCCGCTTGGATGGCTGGTGGCATAGGATTTGAGCATGGCCGGGGCCAGACGCCCGGCCGAGGGCAGGATCTGCTCGATGGAATTGACCTGGGGCAGGTTCAAGAGCAGGGCCGCGTCCATGGACACGGGCTGCCCCAGATCCAGCAGCAGGGTCCGGTCACGGGTCTCCAGAAGCAGGTCCACGGCCAGGTTGACGGACAAAAAGGTCCGGCCCACACCGCCCCGCGAGGAGTACAGGGACACGAGCGCGCTGGCCATGGCCGCGTTACTTCTTGCCGGCCTGCTCGCGCAGGCGGTCGAGATCCCTCTGCTTGAACGACTCCTGCACCTTCGCGTCGATGTCACGTCCGGCCTGGGAGGGATGGTTGACCACGGTGGGGGTGATGAAGACCACCACCTCCCACCCGTCCATACCGGCCCGGGTGCGCCGGTTGAGCTGCACGAGGCTCTGTTCGTTGTCGGGGGGGGACAGGGACAGGGCGTCGAGTTCGCGCTGGCCGATAAGCCCGCCGAGCACGATGCTCTGGCCCGAGGCCACGTTTAAGGCCGTGGACAGGTTGTTGGAGCTGATGGTGGGCGCTCCGCTGGCGTTTTCGGAGATGACCGCGCTCGACTCCACATGGATGAGGGTGTCGATGTTGCTTAGGGGGTCGATGTTGGGCGAGACGTTTAAGGTCATGCCCACCTTTTTGTATTCCACGGACATGGTGCCCAGGCTTTGGGCGATGGAAATGGGGATTTCCGTACCCGCGAAGAATTTGGCCTCGCCGCCCTGCTTGGTGATGACCGCCTGGTTCATGAGTGACCGGCCCTGGCCCGTGTCTTTGATGCGGCGCATCTTGGGCAGAAGGCTGGACAGGGTTCCGGTCAGGGTGCCGGCCAGCTTGCTGGTGGCGTCGCCCGAGGATTCTGAGGAATACTGGCTGGTGCCGTCGGCGCTGGCGTCCCCCAGGGGGTTCCAGTGCACGCCCAGATCGCGCAGGGCGCTTTTTGAGAGTTCCATGATGTGCATGGTGACTTCGATGAGTTCCGGCTTGCGATAGGGGGTCAGGGCCTCCGGGGCCACCTTGAGGGCGTTGACCACGCTTCGTGAATACAGCCCGGCGATCTTTTCGGCCCGGGAGAGGTCTTCGGGCACGGCCACCATGCCGTCGAGCACGAAGGAGTTCTTGATGGCCTTGATCACCACGCCCGGCCGGTCGATCTCCTTTTTCATCTGTTCGCCCACGATGCGTTTCATGACCGGGCTCATGTTCACCTGGTTGATGACCTCGGGCATGCTGGCCAGGGTGGCGCCGATCTTGTCGTAATGATCGCCGCTGAAGACCTCCCCGGTGACCACGATGCGGCCGCCCACGACCTTGATCGCCACGCCCTCCATGTCCGTGAACATCTCGCGCAGCACGGCGGCGTCGTCGTCCAGCGTCCCGGCCCGGACCCGGATCATGTATTCCTTTTGCTGGCCGGTGGAACTCAGGATGATGAGATTGGACTGCCCTGGTTTTTTGGCGTTGACCAGCATGGAGGAATCAGAGGTGCGGGCCACGCCCAGCACGTCCGGGTCGCCCACGGCGATTTTGTCCACCACGAAGCCGGGCTCCAGCGTGGCGCTTTGTCCCGAAACCAGTTCCAGGCGGGAGGGCTCCTCGGCCAGGGCCGGGCTCCAGACGGCGACCAGGGCCGCGATCAGCGCGATCCGGCAAACGAGACGAAGGTGGAGGGGCGTGTGGTTCATGATCCAGGGTTCCTTTTCCAAAATGATGTGATGTACCAAAAGAAATCATCTCACTTCTCGTCGGCTGGGCCGACCTCATTGCATCGGGAATGCCTCGCTGCCTCGGAACTCGGTCCATACCGGCCGGGACCGGGGCACCACGGTCTTTTCCGTGCCGAGCACGTCCTGGGCCGTGACGTTGGCCAGGGGCAGGGGCTGCTCCGCTTTCTGCCAACTGCTGCGCAGGGCCACGGACAGGCTGCCGATCTCCTGGCCCAGAGCCACCCTCTGGACGTCCTGGACGCTTAAGGCCAGGGTCATGGTGCGCAGTTGTCCGGCGCCCTCCCCGGTCTCGGCCCCGGACACGATTCCCGAGGCCAGTCCGCCCTCGGCGGCCTGCCGGGGGGGGGTCCGGGGGCCGCCGCCCGCCGTGGACTGCTGGTTCACGGCCAAAACAAGCACGTTTTGCAGAAGCACCCGGGACAGGGTGTTGTCGGCCACCGGACGGCCCTGCTGCACCGAGCCGGTCTGGGCCGTGACCACCACGTCCACGAAGTCGCCGGGCCGCACCAGTCCGGCCACGGCGCTGACCTCGTTGACGGCGATGCTGTAGGCCCGTTTGTCGGCCGGAACCTTCCGGGCCACGCCCTGGTCCCGGCTGGGCCGGAAAAGCGAATCCAGGATCTGGGCGCCTTTCAGCAGGGGGACGGCGGTCTCCCGGTCCAGGATTTCGGCCACCTCGCTTAAAGCCCCGGGCTGCACGAAATTTTTGGGGATCTCCACGATCTCCACAAAGGATTCGTCCAGGGCCGCGCCCTCGGGGATGTCCTTGGCCGCAACCACCACCTTGACCGGTGTGGACAGGGAGAAGAGTTCTTTCTCTTTCTTGTAGATGTAGGAATAGACGAGCAGGAGCGCAAAAAGGGCCACGCCGAGGGAAATCAGGATCAGCTTGGTTTTGCTCATGGACTACTCTTTGATTTCGCGAGCGCGGTAGAACCGCAGATATTCGCTGTAAAACGTTCCCTGGTAACTGCCGGCATATCCCACGGCCCGCATGGGCACGCGCACGGGATTCTGGCCGAGCTTCTCCCCGATGGCCCCGGGCGCCTTCAGGGTGGCTTCGGCTTTTTTCTCAATCTTGCCGAAGGAACCATCGGCCTTTTTATCGAGTTCCTTGCGCAGGTCGTAGCGAAGCGTCTCCTGGGTCCGGGCCATGTCCTCGTAGAGGGTCCGGCCCCACAAGAGAAACATCAGAAAAAAGGACAGGAAAAAGAGCATGAAGGCCGCTTCGATCATGGCCTGGCCTTCCTGTCCCGGATATAACTTGAGTGATTTCCCCCCAGCCTTTTCCATATGCCCCTAGTGCAGCACTTTGTCCAGGCTGCCGTTCGGTTTGGGATCAAGCTTGCCCAGCCTGACCAATACGGGTTTGTACTTGGGTTTCCCGTCTTCCACGTTGCCGCCCGTGGGCATGGCCGCCGCGTAGGCGGTCATCTTGCTCATCTGCCCGAAGACCGATCCGGCGATGACGAAGTCCTTGGCATCCTGGGTCAGCTTGAAGGCCGAATAGGTCATGGGCGTCTTTTTTTTCGAAATTTTGTAATCGAACTGGGCCGTGCCCGTGGAGATGCCCGCCACGCAGGCGGCGGAGATCATCCAGCCCAGATAGGGCCCGATATGCTTTTTGTCCCCGGCTGAGGCGTCGTTCCAGGAGGTGGTGGTGTAGAGGATGCAAAACGGCGGAATGGCGGTGGCGATCATGGATGTGTAGCTCACCGATTCCTTGTGGGTCTTGTATTCCATGAGGTTCTTGGGATTGTCGAACCCGGCCCGGGGGTTCATGGATTCGATGGACACGCCCTTGATCCCCCGGCTGTCGAGGTTGGCCTTTTTGGTGGCCTTGGCGATGCTCAGGGCCTTTTTGGCGTAGTCCTTGTTGGCCTTGTCCTGGTAGTCGCGGATGGCCGAAAACACGCCCTTGTAGAAACTGACGGCGCTTTCGGCTGTGGCCGGGGTCTGCCAGGGCGAGGCAGCGGTCATGGCCATGACCGCCCTGACCAGGTTGAGCACGTAGGTCTTGCTCCAGAAGTTGAGTTCGGCGATCTCGTTCAAGCCTGCGGACTGGACTGCGGCGGCGGACAAGGCGCAGGCGTCCGCCGTGTTCTGGAGACGGATCTTCTCGAACACCAACTGCCCGATGTTGACGATCAGAAAGATCATCAGGGCCAAAATGGGGATCATAAGGGCCACAAAGACCGTGATCGATCCCCGCTGCCCCGCGTCGGGCCGTGTCTTCTCCGGCGTGTCCATCTAGTAGGCCTTGTTGTCCCCGGACTGGGACGGCTCGGAAAAGGTCTTGACCTCGTGGCCGATTTCGAAGGATTCCCCGGCGCCGAACAGCGTGCCCACAGCCTTGGGCAGGGTCACCGTTTTTTCCATGCTGACCTTGGAGTCCGAGGTCTTGAGGGTGAAATCCTTGTCGATGCGCGAGGCGGCCTCCTGGGCCGAGCCGTGCACGGCATGGGTCCGGGAGGCCACGAACGTGGCGTAACGCAGCCGGGAATGGGCCAGAAAAATCTCCGAGATTTTCATGTAGGCGGTGAAAATCAGGAAGATGAACATGAGGGCGAAGGCGAATTCGATCATCACCGCCCCGGTTTCCGAGCGCCGTAAAGCGGCCCCGGCCGACCGGGGCCGCTTTACGCCCGGCCGGACGACGGCGGCCGTCCGGCATGGACGGAAACGCTTCCTGTGCAGCCTGCGGCTGTCGTCGGGGGGCTCGTGCGCGCGGAACATCCCAAGCCCCTGGATTACTTTTTGTCCAGTCCAGCCGTCTCTTTGACCTTTTTCACCACGTCCTTGAAAAATTCCTTGAGCGGGTCGAACATGTACGTGGCTGCGGCAATGATGCCGATGACGATCACCGCGATGAGCAGGGCGTATTCCACGGTGGTGGCGCCGCTCTCGTCGCGCAGGCGGCTTTTGATCCCCTGTTTGACCCGGTGGACGATGTTCTGGGTCCGTACATAGAGTCCCAATGCAAAATCGGAAAGGCGGTCCATATCGGTTTCTCCCTGAGTGGGTTACGGGTCGGGTTTGACGATGAACTCCATGAAATTTTTCAGGATGTCCTTGGCCATGGGGCGGAAGATCTCTTCCTCGACGCCGACCAGGATGGCCGCCGCAATGAGCATGACCAGGGCGTATTCCACGGTCACCGCACCGCGTCTGCCGGACGGCGCGGGCCGAAAAGGGGCGCAGACGCCACTGTGGCGCAACACCCGGATCAGACGGGCGCAGGAGGCCAGAAGCCCCCGGATCATTGCCGCAACCTGGAGGAGACAGGTTGGCGGGGGCGTCCCGGAACCGGGGTTTTCTCCGGTTTGTGTGCGCCATGCTGCGGGGACGGCATGGTCCCCTATTCCTTTGCTTTCAGGACGAGTTCGATGGTGTCCGTAAAGGAGATCACCCGGGCGAGTTTGCGCTTATGGGCTTCGGCGTCGCTGAGGTATTCCACGGTATAGGTGTAGGTTCCGGGCTGCGCGCCGGCAGGGACGGTCAGATAGGCGTTCACGGCCACGCGTCCCGGGATGACCGTTACGCCTGCGGTCACGTCGGAAAAAACGGTCTTGCCCTTGAGCGACAAGGACCGGGTCAGGGCGCCGGTCTCAGGCTTGTCGCCGGGCTTGGGGCAGAAGGCGTAGACCAGGCGGTGCTGGAGCTCGGTTCCGGGCGCCGCCGGGTTGGGAGCCAGGGTGTCGGATTCCACCACGAGCAGGGGCAGGGGCTTGTCGGCGCAGCCCAGGGCGGCAAAGACCTCCTCGGCCGGGGCCACGATCTTGCTTCCCGGCTCGGGTCTGGCTGGAGCCTGGACCTGGGGGGGCGGGGTCTTCTGCGCGCAGGCCGCAAGGAGGCACGCTGCGACGGCAGCCAAAAGTACGTTGCGAAAGGCCATTTACATCCTCCTGCCGTTATCCGTGGACAAGACTACTTGGCTATCTTCCATCCCTGATCCTCTCCGGCGGGCTTTTGGGGACGCCGGGGAGCGGGTTTCGCGGTACGCGCCGGAGCCGGGGCCGGGGCCGCAGGCGGCGTCGGCGCGGTCAGCCGGGTCAGGATGTACCCGGTTCGTCCGTCGGGTGTGCCGACCTGTATCCATTCTCCAGCATTCATTAATACATTGAGGGGAGTTCCAGGGGCAAGGGTGGACAAGATGGGGCTTGAGATATCGTCTTTCTCACGCAATCTGGCGTCGTCGACCTTGACATAGACGATCTGTTGCGGCGCATCCGGTGCAGGGGCCGCCTGCTGTTGCTGGGCCGGGGCCTCGGCATGGACGGCCGGGACGGATTCCGGCGCCGCCGGTCCGGCCGCAGGAACGGCGGGCTCAGCCGCCGCCGTGGAGTCTGGCCCGGGGGAGGACGGCGGGACGTCCCGCGCGGCCTGTGAGGCCGAGGCCTCCGGGGCGGCTTCGGGAACGTCGGGGGCCTGCGTCTGGACAGCGGGCGTCACCGGGGCAACGCCGGGCTTGTCCGTCTCTTTTCCGGCGGACTGGGCGGACTGGTCCGAAGGAACGGCGTCGGGCTGCGCCGGGGCTGCCGCGACTGCCGGGGAGTCGGCCGGGAGGCCCGGAGTCGCCGGAGCGGCCGGGACGTTTTGGGCGGCCGTGGGCGCTGGCGGCGCCTTGTCGACCGGCTGGGCCGGCGCTGTCAGGCTGACCGGGGATTGGGTGGGCGGCGGGGTGTCGGCTCCTGGCCGCAGGGCCAGGAAAAGGGCCGCCCCGGCCAGACCGGCGGCGGCGAGGCCGATCCAGAGCCCCCGCTTGCCGGATGCGGCCGGGGTGGCCGCAGGTGTTTTTGGGGGGAGCGGAGCGGCCGGGGTCTTGGCCGCATCCGTTGCGCGCGGCGCATCCGCAGCGCTTGTTTCCGCCACTGGCGCTACGACCGGGACGGCGGAAGTGGCCGGGGAGGACGACGGCACGGGGGTGAACGACGTGGGCCGATCCTGTGCCTGGTCCGGAGCATGGGGTGCGGGTTTTTTGGCTGCGGGCGGTAAAACGGCATCCGGCGCAACGTCCGGTGCGGGCTGGGGCTTTGGCATGAGCGCCCGTATCCGGCGCACCTCGGCCAGAAAGGCCTCGGCCGAGGGGAACCGTTGCGCCGGGGTTTTGGCCAGGGCCGTGCCCACGAGGCTTCGGCACAGGTTGGTTGCCTCGTCGTCTCCGGGCAGAGACAGGGCGGGAGGGGTTTTTTCCAGGTGCCCCATCATGATTTCCAGATCGGTATTGCCGATAAACGGCGGGGCGCCGGAGAGCAGTTCGTGCAGGGTGGCCCCGAGGCTGTAGATGTCGATGGAAAAGCTGACCTCACCCGACTTGATGAGCTCGGGGGCCATGTAATGCAGGGTGCCGATGCCGCCGCCGAAACGCGTCAGCCCGGTTTCCTCGTTGACCAGTCGGGCGATGCCGAAATCCGTGACCTTGACCGTGCCGGACGTGGAGACCATGATGTTGCTGGGCTTGATGTCGCGGTGCACCACGTCGTTTTTGTGCATGAAGGCCAAGCCGTTTAAGACCCCCTCGGCGATCATGAGCGCCTCGGGAATGGAGAGTCTGCCTCGGCTGAGCAGGATGTCCCTGGCGGTCTGCCCTTTCACATATTCCATGACCAGGAAGATGCCCTGCTCGTTTTCGATGAGGTCGAAGATGTTGACCACGTTGGGGTGGGTCAGGCGGGCCTGGAGGCGGGCCTCCAGGAGGAAGCGCCGCAGCATGTCCTGGTTTTGGGAGAGATGCGGCGCCAGCCGTTTGATGGCCACGGGCCGGTCGAGCCGTCGATGCACGGCCCGGAAGACCTGCCCCATGCCGCCTTCACCGATCTTTTCGAGGATGTCGTAGCCTTCGATGGACTCCAAAGATCCTTCCCCCCCCAGATCTTATGCCTGACGGCCCGTGGCCGAAACGCTATCGATTATTTGGTTATTGCCGGAAGTCGGGGTCGGGAGCAAGTACAGTTTTCGCTTCACGGGCAGTCCTTCGCCCGGCGCCCTGACCAGGTTCCGGATCATTTCTGTCCGGCGAAGGACGTCGCGTGAGTTGATCAGGCTCATTGTCGTGAATCGTGGCGGCTACGACCGCACCAGCGGCAATATCCACTGCATGCCCGGGCTGGCAGGGCAAGCGGGCGAGCATCTCTTGCTAGCCCTCGCCCGCCAAGGATTTCAGCAAGATAGCGATGCATGGGGATACATCCAGATACATCCGGATACACGGCGCGGGATATCCACCGGGGTATCCACCCAGAATGGACGAAGGGTGAGCCGGTTCGGTTTGTTCCGTCCTCCATATCTACGGCTTTTTTTTACAGCTTTTTCTGGAACGAGTTCTCGATAACGGGCGCGGCGATGGGGGTTTCTGCCCATCCTAGAAGCGCATCACATGATCACCACTAACTGTCGTCGAATGTGCGGTGAGGAACCAGGCCGCCAAGGCTTCAGCCTCACGGGATGTGTCAACCTCGGTCAGATGCCGTATCAGTATGGCGACTTGGCAATGAAACGCGTATCGTGCTATGAAATAGATACAAGACAAGGCCTGGAAAAGAATGGCCGCCGTCTTGCGGAGATTTGGCGCTGGGGAAGGTGCGTTATACAGGGAATCGGCTCGCAGGGTGTTGCACATGTTGTGCGCTACGTTTCGCAATGACGTGAAAAGGTCTGTCATGCGAAAAGGAAGTGGCTTCCGTCTTTCGCATGTCGATGGGGCGAGTTTCCCATGAGACAGGTTCCGTGCCGAGGTAGCGCAAGGGGGCGACGGTGGGGCTTTGCTGTGTGCCTCTGGATTGCCGTGGCGGCCTGGGCCGCACTCGCCCCGGCCGCCGTGGACCTGACGCCCCAGGAAAAGCAGTGGCTGGACACCAATGCCGACGAGTTGACCTTGTGGTTCGACCGTGACTATCCGCCTATCGAGTTCCTGTCACCTGAGGGCGCCTTCGCCGGAGTCGGGGCGGACATCATGGGGCTTATCGCCGCCCGCCTCGGGGTGGAATTCCGCATGACCCCGTCATCTGACTGGAACCGCCAGCTAAAGGCCCTGGAGAGTGGAGAGTCGGCCATCGCCCCGGTCATCGTGCGCACCCCTGAACGCGAACGATATGCTTTTTTCAGCGACCCCTATATCACCATCCCCTGCGTCATCATCACCCGCCGCGACGCGAACGGCTTCTCCAGCCTGGACGCCCTGAAGGGGCGGCGCGTGTCGGTGGTCCAGGGATTCGTCTCCGAGGACTACCTGCGGGCGCATCATGGCGGCAATCTGGAGATCGTGCCCGCGAAAAGCGTGGCCCAGGGCTTACGGGACCTGTCCCTGGGCGTGACCGACGCCATGATCGAAAACCTGGCCGTGGCCGCCTACCACATCGACAAGGAAAAACTGCCGAACCTCATGGTGGCCGGGACCACGGACCTGACGTATCCCCAGAGCTTCGCGGTAAGCCGCCGCTATCCGTTGTTGTTCGAGGCCATGCACAAGGCCTTGCGCGACATTCCGCAGGAGGATTTGGAGCGGATCGTCCAGAAGTGGATCCATCTGGAAAAGCCGGGCTTCGACCCCGAGACGGTCCTTGCGCTTAAATTTGCGGCGTGGTTCGCCGTGGCCCTGGCGCTCTCCCTGGGGGGCATGATCTGGTGGCTCAGGCGGCGGCTCCAGGAGAAACGAATAGAGCTGGGACGCAGCGAGCGGGAACTGCTCGAGAAGAGTGAGCGCCTGGATCTGGCCTTAAGTGCCGCCAACGACGGGCTATGGGACTGGAACGTGGAAACGGGCGAGGCCTTTTTCAGTCCCCGGTACTACACCATGCTCGGCTACGAGTCCGGTGAATTCCCGCCGTCCTACGCCTCCTGGCGTTCCCTGCTGCACCCCGAGGATGTGGGCCGGGCGGAAGAGGTGGTCAACCGTTGCGTGGCCCTCTCGGAATTTTTCGAGACCGAATTCCGCATGCGGGGCAAGGACGGGCAGTGGGTGTGGATACTGGCCCGGGGCCGAGTGATGGAGTGGAATGCCGACGGCGCGCCCCGACGGATGTGCGGCACCCACGTGGACATCAGCGAACGCATACTTGCCCAGGAACGTCTGGCTTTGAGCGAAAGAAACTTCAAGGCCATCGTGACCAACGCCCAGGAGGGCATCCTCATCATCCAGGACAATCGGCTGGTGTTCGTCAACCCCCGCCTGGAAGAGATGACCGGGCTGCCAGCGGACAGGCTTTTATCGCGGTCCTTTATGGAATTCATCCATCCGGACGATCGGGAAATGGTCGCCCGCCGCCATGAAAATCGTCTTGGAGGGGGAGCGGAGCCGCCCGCCTACGATTTCCGCATCCTGTACACCGGGGGCGGCCATGTATGGGTCATGGTCTCGGTGGTGATCTTTGAATGGAACGGCCGATCCGCCGAACTGGTCATGGCCAGCGACATCACGGATCGGAAAAACGCAGAGCAGGCCCTGCGCCAGGCCGAGGCCCGTTACCGGGACATCTTCGAGAGTGCTCCGGTGGCCATCTTCCGAGCCACGCCCGAGGGACGATTCCTGGTGGTCAACCCCAAATATGCGGCCATCGCGGGCTACGAGTCCCCCGAGGCCATGGTCCAGGGGGTCACGGACATCGCGACCCAGATGTATGTGGAGCCAGCCCAGCGCGATCGCTACAAGGACATGCTGGCGCGGCACGGTTCCGTACGTGACTTCGAGGTCAGGTTGAAGCATCAGGACGGCAGCGAGTTCTGGGTCTCCATGACCTCGCGGGCGGTCAGGGACGCGTACGAGAACATCGTGTCGTATGATGGATTCCTGGTGGACGTGACCGAGCGCAAGCAGGCCGAAGAGGCCCTGCGCCAAGCCCGGGATGATCTGGAAATCCAGGTGGCGACGCGCACCCTGGCCCTGCGCCGGGCCAATGAACGCCTGCTGGAACTGGATCGGCAACGGGCCTCCTTCCTGTCCTCGGCCTCCCACGAACTGCGCACGCCCCTGACCTCGGTCCTGGGATTCGCCAAGCTTGCCCGGCGCACGTTTGTGCGGCATTTTGCGCCCCTGGCCACCCCAGACGGGACGCTCGGCAAAAAGGCCGCCATCATCGAGAACAATCTGACCATCATCGAACAGGAAGGCGAGCGGCTGACCCGGCTGATCAACGATCTGCTGGATCTGAACAAGATCGAGGCAGGCCGGATGGAGTGGCGCGACGCGCGACTCGATGTGGGGCAGGAACTGCAGGCTGCGGCCACGGCCATGCAGGGGGCCTTCGCCGCCAGGCCCAGGGTACACTTTTCCCTTCAGGTGTCCCCGGATGCGGGGTACATCGTGGCCGATCGCGACAGGCTGCGACAGATCGTACTCAACCTGCTCTCCAATGCGGTGAAGTTCACGGACAGGGGGTACGTCCGACTTGTGGCGGAAGCCCTGCCCGACGGCGGACTGGGTATCCGGGTAGAGGACAGCGGGCAAGGCATGTCCGAGGAAGACCTGATGCGGATATTCCAGAAGTTCTATCAGGGACAGAGCGTCTACCGGGAAGGCGCAAAGATCGAGGGCACAGGTCTTGGGCTGGCCATTTGCAAAAACATCGTGGAGCATTACGGCGGCCGCATTCGGGCCGAGTCGCGGCCAGACCGGGGTAGCGTCTTTATCGTGGAGTTTCCTCCGACGATCCGGCCGTGACCCATGCCCGGATCCCACTATGGGTTACCTCGTATTACACGTTCAGCTGCCATGCAATCCGGCATCTCTCAGCATCGATCCTTTCCCGGGAAGGGCAGCCTTTGATCGTGCTCCAGGCCATTCTGAGGCACAAGCCCCCGACAACGACGACGAGGTACCTCCACGGCCTGGGACTGCCTCAGGCCCGCGAAGCCCTGAATTCCGTCCTGCACGGGAGAAGGAGAAGGGAAGCATCCGTGGCGGTCTAGGACAGCGGCGTGATTTCAAGAAATATGTCCATCTTGCGTCAGCCAACAAAAAAGGACTTCGGATTTCTCCGAAGTCCTTGACTTTTTATGGCGTCCCCAACCGGGTTTGAACCGGTGTTCCCGGCGTGAGAGGCCGGTGTCCTAGGCCACTAGACGATGGGGACGCATATGGTGGGCCGTGCTGGGATCGAACCAGCGACTCTCTGCTTAAAAGG
>Ga0209467_1001308_pt1 | contig 22487 bp, 12 predicted proteins | sample Higcelwee11metaG_FD_187175 | JGI IMG/M metagenome (GOLD analysis project Ga0209467, IMG submission 187175) | Freshwater pond sediment microbial communities from the University of Edinburgh, under environmental carbon perturbations - High... | ecosystem: Environmental > Aquatic > Freshwater >... | reverse complement strand
TACAGATTGGCAAGATGCTATTTTGAGAAATTCAGTTTCAACTGATCATAACTTTAGCGCTAGAGCTAATTTATATGGAAAAATACCTTTTAGAGCTTCTATTGGATACAATAATTCTCAAGGATTAGTAAAAACAAGTGATTATGAACGTTTGAGTTACTCTTTAAAATTGACTCCAAAATTTTTGAATGACAATTTAAAAGTAGACATCAATGCAAAAGGAACTTATAGTGTTAAAAACGCTATAGACGAAGGTGGTGCATTAGGTGGTGCAATTGCAATGGATCCAACAAAACCAATCTATGACAATTCAATTACAAATAGATTTGGTGGATACTATCAAAATACTGCAATTGATGGAAATAACGTAATATTAGATGGAGCTTGGAATCCTGTTGCTGTTTTAGAACAAAGAAGTAGACCAGAAAGAGCTTTACGTTTTTTAGGGAATATAGAATTTGATTATAAAATGCCATTCTTGCCAGAATTAAGAGCGGTTGTGAATTTAGGTCTTGATGTGTCAAGAGCACAAATTAGAGAAACATACTCAAATAATTCGATTGCAACGTATCAGTTTGATGATACAAATACTGATAATTTTGTGTTTAATCCTGGTAAAAATTATGCTGAATTTCAACATAAAAACAACACCACTTTAGATGCTTATTTGGTTTATGCTAAAGAATTAAACGGAGCAATTAAAAGATTTGATGTACAAGGAGGGTATTCTTATCAAAACTTTAAAACTGATGGAAATTCCGAAAGATATCAATATAATGATATAACTGGAATTAGAGAGTTGGCACCAAGTACGGTGCCAAACAATAGATACTATAATTTATTAAACTTACAATCATTTTTTGGAAGAACAAATTTTGATGTTTTAAACAAATATCTATTTACATTTTCAATCAGAGCAGATGGTTCATCGTTGTTTAGAGAAGATAAAAGATGGGGCTATTTCCCTGCTGCGGCAGTTGCTTGGAAATTAAAAGAGGAATCTTTTTTATCTAATAGCAAGTTAGTTAATGACTTAAAACTTCGTTTAAGTTGGGGTAAAACAGGTCAGCAAGATATTACTAATGTATTTGGTTACTATCCATCTTCCCCTTTGTTTGAAATTGCTGATGCATCCAGTCAATATTTACAAGGGGTATCATTATATTCTGCAAAAGTTTTTAGTAAAGATTTAACTTGGGAAAAATCTACAACTTACAACGTTGGTTTAGATTTTGATTTGTTTAAGAATGGTTTGATTAATGGAAGTTTTGATGTTTTTACTAGAAAAACTACAGATTTATTGGCTAGATTAAATTTACCACCTGGTCAAGCTTTATCTAATGAATTTGTAAAAAATGTAGCTGTAACAGAAAGTAAAGGTTTTGAACTAAATTTAAACTTCAAACCAATTAAAACGGATAATTCTGAATTAAATATTAATGCAAATTTATCATATAGTAGAATAGAAATTACAGACTTAGATGGTCAAGAATCAATATTAGCTGTAAATAGCGGACTACCTACAGGTACGGGTGTTAATTTAGCTCGAAATCCTTTAGGATTTCAACCACATTCTGCTTGGGTGTTTGAGCAATTATATAATCAAAACGGCGAACCAATTGTTGGCGCTTTTGTTGATAGAAATGGAGATAATGTTATTGATAATGACGACAGATATTATAAAGCATTACGCCCTAATTGGACATTTGGTTTTGGATTAAATTACAATTACAAAAATTGGGATTTAAGCACTGCTTTTAGAGGACAATTTGGTGGTCAAGTATATAATTCAAGAAAGTTGACTTCAGGATGGGTGGATAGAGCAATTCCTGTCAATACAAACAGTTTATCAAACGTATTGGATTTTTATTCTGGAGCAGCTGACGCAGATTTTCAAAACATGAATGGTAATATCACTTTTTCAGATTATTTCTTAGAAGACGCAACTTTCTTGCGTTGTGAAAATATAATTCTTGGTTATAGATTTAATAAATTTTATAAATCATCTTCAATGAGAGTTTATGGAGGTGTTAATAATGCTTTTATTGTGACTAAATATTCTGGTCAAGACCCTGAAAATTTCAACTCAATTGATAATAATTTTTATCCTAGACCAAGAGTATACACATTTGGTTTAAGTTTAGATTTTTAATAAAAAAAATATGAAAAGAATTAAATTATTTGGAATAGGCATTTTTTTACTGGCTGGAATTTCGGCTTGTACAGATGACTTAAACACAGAACCAAAAGTAGAATTGTCATTAGAACAATTGCTACAGCAAGATCCAAATGCTATTGAAGGGATTATGTCTAAATTGTATGGTTCATTTGCATTATCTGGGCCCAAAGGACCAGGAAGCTCTGATATTAGTGATGATCCAGGAGAATCACCTTTTTTGAGAGGAATTATTAATCTTCAAGATTTTACAGCAGACGGAATGAAAAACCGATGGGGTGATGATGGTTTAGATCAGTTAACTACAACATCTAATTGGGATGAAAACAATAAGTTTTTCAGATACCTATATAATCGCGCTTATTATACTATACCTCAATGTAACAATTTAATTAACATTTTAGGTTCGGTTGATGTTGCAAACGAAGAACAAGTTTTATCTGAAATTAGATTTTTAAGATCGTTGTCTTATTATTATTTAATAGACTGTTTTGGAAAAGGTGTATTAGCAACTGAGAACAATTTTGGAGAAACGAATCCTTTACCAGAAGCTTCAAGATTAGAACTTTTTAATTATGTAGAAAGTGAATTGTTAGCAATTGAAAATACTTTACCAAACACAAATTCATATGGTAGAGCCAACAAATCTGTTGCAAGAATGTTGTTAGCTAAATTGTATTTAAATGCTGAGGTATACACTGGAACTCAAAGATATACTGAAGCTTTAACTTACACTAAAAAAGTAATTGATGAAGGAGGATATACTTTAGCGCCAAGTTTTGTGAGTATGTTTTCAGGTGATAACAATACTTCAACCGAAGTAATTTATCCATTAATTGCAGACCCATTAGTAAGTCAAAGTTTTGGAAACACAACCTATATAGTAAATGGTAGTTTAAATTCAGCTACTATGACATTAAGTAGTTATGGAGCTACTGAAGGTTGGGGTGGGCATAGAGCCACAAAAGCATGGTATGGTTTGTTTGGAAGCTTGGGTACATCAACAGATGATAGAGCACAATTATTTTGGACAGCAGGACATACTTATGAAATGACTGATTACAAAGAGTGGACTAATGGATATCCATCTATAAAATTTAGAAATTCTAATTTTATAGGAGGCACAACTCCAACAAGTTTTTCAGGAACAGATTTTCCACTATTCCGTTTAGCAGATGCTTATTTAATGTATGCAGAATGTGTAGTTAGAGGAGCAACTGGTGGAAGTATCTCTCAAGCAGTAGATTATGTTAATGCTGTAAGAGAAAGATCAAATGCATCTATAATAACAGCTGGAGATTTAACACTTAACTTTTTAATTGACGAAAGAGGAAGAGAATTAAATCTTGAAGGACACAGAAGAAGCGACTTAATTCGTTTTGGTATGTTCACAGGAGGTTCTTATTTATGGCCTTGGAAGGGGAATGCATTAAATGGAACCTCAATTCCAAGTACTTATAAATTATTTCCGATTCCTGTTCAAGCATTACAAGCTAATTCAAATTTAACTCAAAATCCAGGTTATTAATAATTAAAAATTGTAACAAAATGAAAAAAATATTAAAATTATCAACATTAGCACTTTTATTAATTGCAGGTGTATCATGTGAAAATGATGACCAAAAAATGGCCTCACCAAGTGGAGGTCCAGAATTATTAACACCTCTTGATGGTAGCTCATATGTTTTAGATCCAGCAGCTGGTACAAATGAAGTTACAACTTTAGTTTGGAATCACGCAGATTACAGCGTTCAAACTGAAGTTAATTATGATGTTGAAGTAGCCTTAGCGGGTACAGATTTTGCTACAACTGTAGCTGGTGGATCAACAACTAATAGATTTGTTGTTTGGTCACACGAAGCTCTAAATACAGTAGCTTTAGAAGCGGGTTTAACACCATATACCGCAGGAGATTTAGAAGTTCGAATTAAATCATCTCTTGGTTCAAATGCTGAAATGGTTGCTTATTCAAATGTTATTACAATTACTGTAACTCCTTATACAACGGAAACGCCAAAATTATGGGTAGTAGGAGGTTTTCAAGGGGATTCAGGATATGGATCAGATTGGACACATGCAACGGCTCCTCAACTAGCCTCAGAAGGATATGGTAATGCTAGTTTTGAAGGATATGTATATTTTGCAACTGATCAATTTTTTGGACCAGCACCTAATGATGGAAAAGGTTTTAAACTTAGCAATCAATCAGATTGGGGAGGTTTAAATTATACCGATGATGGAACTTTTACAGGTGTTTTAAGTTCTTCAGCAAGTGATAACATAAGTATAAGTGCTGGATATTACAAAATTAACGCAAATACAACTACATTAGCGTATACAACTACATTAACTACTTGGGGGGTTTTAGGTTCTGCAACAGCTCCAGTTACAGGTGGTGATGGTTGGGTAAATGATGCTGACTTAACTTATGATGCTGGTACAAAAAAATGGTCAGTAATTATTAATTTAGTTGGTGGTCAAGAAATTAAATTTAGAGCCAACAACGATTGGGGATTAAACTATGGAGACAATGGAGCAGATGGTTCTCTTGAAGAAGGTGGATCTAATATTGCTGTTCCTACAACGGGTAATTATCTTTTAGAATTAGACTTATCTAATCCAAGAGCATACACGTATACATTAACACCACAATAATAAATTTAGAAAGGGTTGTCTAATAAAAAGACAACCCTTTTATTAAATAAAAAGCTATGAAAAAAAACCTACTATTTATATTATTATTTTTAACAACTCTTTTTGTTAAGGCACAAGTAACTATTACACCAAGTAGTTTTAATGTAACTGACGCTATTACTATAACAGTTTCCACAGCAGCAAATACTTGTAATCAACTAGGAACATCTCCCACTAAGGTGTATATGCACGCAGGAGTTGGAGATGACTCAAACGCATTCGGCTTTGGAGTTGTAGGAAATTGGGGTCAAGATGACAGTGTAGGATTAATGACAAATAATGGTGACGGAACATGGAGTATCACTTTAACACCAAGCGTTTATTTTGGATTAGATGCTTCTCAACAAGCAAATGCAACTAAACTTGGGATGGTTTTTAGAAATGCAAATGGTAGCCAAACCTTAAAATTACCTCCATCTTGTGGAGATTTTATTTTTAATGTTGGAACTTTTCAGGTGAACTTAACATCACCAACCAATAATAGCTCTACTATAATGAGCTCTGGTGGAAACTTAACTATCTCAGCAACAAATACAGGTGGAAATGCAAGTTATAATTTAAAAGCGAATGGCTCGAGCATTAACACAGCTACAACAACATCGTATACTTTTAATCATACAAATATTACAACAAACACAAGTTATGAATTAGAAATAACATTAGGCGCTACAACTATTACAAGACGTTTTTCTGCAATTGTTAGCCCAACGGTTATCTCACAAGCTATTCCTTTCGGATTAGAAAATGGGATTAATTATAATACTTCCGATAACACAAAAGCTACTTTGGTTTTGGATGCACCAGGAAAAGATTTTGTTTATGTAGCAGGAAGTTTCAACAACTGGAATCCTGATGGTAATTATTCAATGAAAAAAGATCCTTCAAATGGGAAATTTTGGTTAGAACTTACCGGTTTAACAGCTGGAGTTAATTATTCCTACCAATATTGGGTTGTAGATCAAACGCCAATTGCAAATTCACCAGCTTTAGTTAAGACTGCAGATCCATGTTCGACTACTGTATTATCTTTTTACGACGACGAGTGGATTCCTAGCACAACTTATCCCGGATTACCTGATTTTCCAACTGCTTCAGGTCAAGAAAGAGAAGTTACATTGTTAAAAACAGGGCAAGCTCCATACAATTGGGTTTCCACAAGTTTTACAAAACCAAACAAAGATAAATTAGTAGTTTATGAACTTTTAATTCGTGATTTTGATTCAGATAGAAACTTTCAAGATGTAATTGATAGAATAAATTATTTCAAAGATTTAGGGATTAATGCTATTCAATTAATGCCAATAATGGAGTTTGAAGGGAATGAAAGTTGGGGTTATAACACTGCTTTCCACATGGCTTTAGATAAATTCTATGGAACGCCTGAAAAATTTAAAGAATTAGTAGATGTCTGTCATCAAAACGGAATCGCGGTTATTTTAGACATTGCATTTAATCATGCTTTTGGAAGAAATCCTATGGTTAGAATGTGGATGAATGACCCGGAAGGAGATGGTTGGGGAAGTCCAAGTATAGAAAATCCTTATTTTAATACAGCAGCAAGACATAGTTATAGTGTTGGAGAAGATTTTAACCATTCATCTGTACTAACAAAAAATTATGTCAAACAAACAATCAAACATTGGATTACAGAATTTAAAATTGATGGTTTTAGATGGGATTTAACAAAAGGGTTTACACAAAATTGTTCTGGTGGGGATGATGCTTGCACTAACGGTTTTCAAGCAGATAGGATAGCTGTTTTAAAAGAATATGCGGATTATTCATGGAGTTTAGACACAGATCATTACGTCATTTTTGAACATTTAGGTTCAGATGCAGAAGAGCAACAATGGGCAAACTATAGAATTGGCGAAGGAAAAGGTATTATGATGTGGGGAGAAATGTATACGCAATATAAAGAACTTGCAATGGGGTATGCTAGCCAAAATATTTCAAGAATGTCGCATACAAGCCGTGGATTCACTGGAAAAAGATTAATAGGTTATCCAGAAAGTCATGACAAAGACAGAATGATGTATGAAGCAATTACCAATGGTAATGGTGCAGGGGCATTTCCTGTTAATGGAAATTTAACAAATGCATTGAATAGAATGGGAGCAATTGGAGCAACAAGTATTCTAGTTCCTGGACCAAAAATGATTTGGCATTTTGCTGAATTAGGAAATAACCAATCAATCTACACATGTGATAATGGAACTGTAAATGATGAAAGCACAACCGTTCCAGGAGATTGCAAATTATCAACTAAAACTCAGGTGCAATGGACAGAAAATTGGTTATCTGACACAAGAAGAACTTCTATTTTAAGTGATTGGTCAAAAATGATTAAACTAAAAACTACTGAGCCTGTTTTCATGGGTGATCATACAATTAGTCCAGATGCAAGCAATGTTAGACAAAGAATTTATATTTACGATAATTCATTTCCAACAACACAATTAAGAAATGTTGTTGTTTTAGCTAATTTTTCAGTGGCAAACTTAACAATAAACCCAAGTTTTCCAACAGATGTTTATACATATCCAATGACATGGTATGACTTAATGAATAACAATGCACCTGTTGTAATAACAAGTCCAACAGCTCTAATTTCTGTAAATTCAGGTAGATTTAGAGTTTTTGGGAACCAACCTTCAACATTGAGCAATATTGATTTTGATGTTGCTTCAAATGAGATTTTAGTTTATCCAAATCCAGCAAAAAACATTTTTTCAATTTCTAAAGGAGCAAACCAAATCGAAATTTATACACTAACGGGGCAATTAGTAAAATCGTTTGAAAACATACAAACGGAACAAGAAGTAGATATTCAAAGTCTACAAACTGGAATTTATAGTATAAAAATTGTTGATTATAATGGTATAAGCCAAACAAAAAAATTAATAAAAGAATAAATTTATTGTTAGTTAAGAAAGAAAAATCCGATTGATAATTCAATCGGATTTTTTGTGCTTTACAAATAAAAAAACTCTAACAAAGGCTAGAGTTTCTATGTGCGGGTAAAAGGACTCGAACCTTCACACCTTGCGGCACCAGATCCTAAGTCTGGCGTGTCTACCAATTTCACCATACCCGCGATAATTGGAGTGCAAATATATAAAATCATCTGTTAACTTTCAAATAATTAATAAATTTTTTATTTTCTATATTTTATGTAGTTATTAATCGTAAAAAAAAGATTTATCAAAGAAATATAACAAATCCTTTGAAAGGAATTATTTATTTTGTTTTTCATGTTTTCTGTAAGTTTATATTAAAAACACAATAGAAAATGTGTTAAGAATGAATTATAAACTATAGGTATTTTTCTCGAAAAGTAATGCTTGAAACTATCAAAACGAGATCGTCATTAAGTTTTTTAGAAATATTTTTATAAAAAATCAATAAATCTTCATAAATTTTTACAAAACAAATATTAATTTAAGACTTTTTAATATATTTGGTGTCCCAAATTTACCGAATTATGAAAAAAAAGTTACTTAGAATAAGCCTTGTCTTATCTGCTTCACTAATTTCATGTTATTTTTTAGTTTCTAAACTTGAAAATAAAGAAGTTAATAATATTAAAAAAAACAATGTTACTATTCAACCTGAAGAAAACAATGTTAAAATAGACGATATAAAAGTTGAGCATGAAGAATCAACCAATCAATTTATAAAAAAATCAACTCAACTTGTTTCAATTGAATCAGAAAATGGAGCACAAGTTTTAAGTAAATACTCAAAAAAGGAGCTCGATTCAATTGAGAAGATAAGAGAAAAATATCATAAATTAGTAAATTATCATCCTTTAAGAGCAAAAATGCGATTACCCAAAGCTAAGCGAAAAGCGATGGGATTACCTCCAAACGCATTTAATGAGCAGGAATGGCTTTATAACGCCAATCCAAATCTGGGTTATCCAACACCTGAAGTTACGCTTAATTTACAAAAAGAACTAAATCAGCAAATAGAAACAGGACGTGTTCCAGGTGATGGAATGGACAATCAATGGGTTGAAAGAGGGCCTAATAATGTTGGAGGAAGAACAAGAGTCGTTATGTTTGCACCGGGGAGTGTTACTAAAGTCTTTGCTGGTGCTGTAAGTGGTGGTTTATGGGTAAATAACGATATAACAAGTTCAGCATCATCTTGGAATCAAGTTTCTGGAGTGCCAAGCAATATGGCTGTAACCTGCATAACTGTAGATCCTCTAAATGCAAACACAATGTATATTGGAACTGGAGAAGTCTATACTTGGGGAGCAGTTAATGGTAATGGTGTTTATAAATCTATTGATGGTGGTGTAACTTGGAAACTTATTTTTACTGGCTCATCAACAGTTGTTGGAGATATGTTGGCATACATACAAGATATTGTTGCTTGGGTAAATCCATCAACAGGTTTAACAGAAGTCTATTTTGGTGCGGATGCTATGGCATATACTGAAGAAGTAACTTCTGGTTCAGGAGGTGCGGGATGGTCTTACTTGGGTGTTAATACAGTTGGATTATGGAAAAGTACTGATGGGATTAATTTTACAAGACAAACTAATGTAGCTTTACAAAGTTCGGCTGGTGTTTATTGTGCGCCCGAGAGTTTTACAGTAACCGCAAACGGTGATTTGTATATGGGAACAAAATATTCATATGCAACTGGTGCTGGAGGTGGAAGAATTTACAGATGTACAAACGGAACCAACTGGTCTTTGGTAAGAACGTTAGCTTCTGCGGATGGAAGAGTACGACTAGTTTCATCTAAACAAACTAACGGAAGAATGTTTGCACTTTGCGAAAATGCAACTTCTGGACTACCCGTAATTAGGAGATCTACAGATAATTTTGCAACAGTTGACACTAATGTTTCCTTACCAACAAGTTCAGGAAATCAACCGCCAGCAGCAAATGATTTTTGTAGAGGACAAGCTTTTTATGATTTAATGATTGGTATGAATCCTGCGAATGATAGTGAGGTTTTTGTTGGTGGAATAGAGATTTTTAGAACCACAACTGCTTTTTCTGGGACCACAACTGGAATGTGGACTCAATATACAGATTGGACATTGAATCCAACCGCAAATGGCAGTACAGCAACTCAAAGAGATGGAGTGCACTCAGATCATCATTGTATGGCATTTGCACCTGGTCAAGAATCAAGAGTGGTTTTTGGAAATGATGGTGGAGTATATTATTCAAATAACTCTGGAAATAGTATTGGAGTTCGAAATAATAATTACAATGTTACACAAGTATATAAAGCAGATATAAATTCAACAACTTTATCAAATGACAGATTAATAGGCGGATTACAAGATAATGGTTCTCAATATGTAGCAAGTGCAAATGCAGGCACAAGTGCAACAACAGATTTGTTTGGAGGTGATGGTTGTTGGGAATTCATTGAAGATACTGATGCCTATGTTATTGCATCTTATGTTTATAATGTTTATTCAAGATATAATATTACTGGAGTTTGGTCTTATGATATTTCTGGTAATCAAAATGATGGAGATTTTGTTAACCAATGTGGTTTAGATAGTGCAAATGATAGATTGTACGCTAATGGAACTAATGGGGCAACTTTTAGAATTTATAAATATGATTTAGGAGCTTCAAGTGCAACCGCAAGAACACTTACAAATGCATTATTAAATGATATTCCCACTTTCTTTAAACCAATGCCAACAACCACAACAGGAGTTTTAGTTGGTTTAGCAAATGGAAGGTTGTTAAAAATACTTAATGCAGCGAATGCAACAAGCAATACAGGAACAGTTTGGTCAAATATTGCCGATGCTTCATGGACTGGTGCTATCTCAGATGTTAGATTCGGAAATACAGAAAATGATATTTTTGTAACTTTTCATAATTATGGTGTGCCAAGCGTTTGGTATTCTTCAAATGGAGGAACTTCTTGGCAAAATAAAGAAGGAAATCTTCCAAATATTCCTGTTAAATGTATTTTACAAAATCCAAATGCAACTAACGAAGTAATAATTGGAACTGAATTAGGGGTTTGGTATACAGTAAATTTCAATGTTGCTTCGCCAACTTGGAGAAGAGCAAATAACGGAATGAAAGATGTGAAAGTTTTAAATTTTGAATACAGAGCATCGGATAGAACAATTGTTGCAGGAACTTTTGGAAGAGGAATTTGGACAGGAAAATTCTGGCAGTGTGGTGATTTAACAACTACTTGGAATGGTTCTTCATGGTCAAATGGTGTTCCAACTAAACAAACTGCAGTAACTTTTGCAGGAAATTATTCTTCTACAACAAGTTTAGATGCTTGTTCGGTTACAGTTAATTCAGGTGCTAACGTAATGTTTAATTCAGGACACACATTAAGAGTTGGAGAAAATGTAACGGTTTTAGGAACGGGCTCATTAAGTATTGAAAATGGAGCCGCTTTAGTTCAATACACAAAACATGCTGTAAATTCAGGAAATGTTATCGTAAAAAGAAATTCAGCACCAATGATTCGTCAAGATTATACGGCTTGGTCTTCGCCTGTTTCTGGTCAAAATTTATTAGCATTTTCACCAAATACAATTGTAACTCGATTCTATGAATATTTATTTACAGGAACAACTACACCAACTGCTTATCAATCAGTTGTGCCGTCAACAAATAGTTTTGCTACGGCAAAAGGGTATATGATTAGAGTTGCTAATACTTGGTCAAGTGTAACACCGGCTGCTTTTAACGGACAATTTACTGGAGTTCCAAATAATGGAACATTAACTTATGCCGTTGGACAAGGATATAATTTATTAGGAAATCCTTATGCATCACCAATTAGCGCTTATAGATTTTTAATTCAAAATCCAAAAGTTGAAACATTGTATTATTGGACACATACAGTTCCTGCAAGTGGAGGAACGTATCCACAAAATAACTATGCATCATATACTACTTTGGGAGGAACAGCTTCTGCAGCAGGAGGTGCAATTCCTAACGATAAAATTCAAGTTGGGCAAGGATTTTTTATTCAAGCAAGTAATGCACATACAGTTACTTTTGAAAATGAATTGCGTGTAGATGCAAATACAACATCTCAATTCTTCAGAAACAATGAAACTGTTGTTGAAAATTCTGACAAACATAGAATTTGGTTAAATCTTAATGATAGTTCCGAAAAATATAATCAAATTTTAGTGGGTTATATGCCAAATGGAACCAATGGTTTTGATAGATTAATAGATGGAAAAGCATTAGATACTTCTAAAACGATTTTATATAGTTTAATCGACGGAAATCAGGAATATGTCATTCAAGGAAAAGGAAATTTCTCAGAAGATGATGTTGTAAAATTAGGGTTAAAAGTTTTAATGCCAAGTAATTTTGAAATTAGTATTGAGCAATTTGATGGATTATTTACGAATCAAGAGATTTACTTAAAAGATAATTACACAAATGCTATTCATAATTTAAAAAATAGTGCTTATTATTTTCTTTCTCAGGCAGGAACTTTCAATGATAGATTTGAATTGATTTATAAAAAACCATCGCGTCAAGATGAACTAATTGACGAAAATTTAGTTTTAATCTATCCAACAAATGGAATTATAAAAATTAATTCTTCGGTTGAAAAAATTAATTCAATTACCGTTTATGATATTCTTGGAAAAGAAGTTTTTACAAAGACAAACATCAATAGTAATGAGTTCAATATATCAGATATAATCACACAAAATCAATCTTTAATTGTGAAATTAACATTGGTAAACGGCAATCAGATTACTAAAAAAATAGTGTTCTAAAGAGTCATTTCTTTACAAAAAAAGCCCAATCAAATTATGATTGGGCTTTTTTATTTGATAAAATCTAAACATTTTTTGTATTTTTGAAATTATTCAACAAACACAATGGAAAATATAAAACAATACGTTCAAGCCAATAAAGAACGTTTTATTAATGAGTTAATCGAATTATTAAAAATACCTTCAGTGAGTGCAGATAGTGCTTATGCGCATGATGTGGTTTCAACCGCTGAAGCTGTAAAAGCAAGTTTGGAAAAAGCTGGTTGCGATTTTGTAGAATTGTGCGAAACACCAGGATATCCAATCGTTTATGGTGAAAAAATAATCGATAAAAATCTACCAACTGTTCTAGTGTACGGGCATTATGATGTGCAACCACCAGATCCAATGGAATTATGGACTTCTCCACCTTTTGAACCTGTAATCAAAACCACAGAAATTCATCCAGAAGGAGCAATTTTTGCACGTGGAGCTTGTGATGACAAAGGGCAAATGTACATGCATGTGAAAGCTTTTGAATACATGATTCAAAACAATTGCTTGCCGTGTAACGTTAAATTCATGATTGAAGGAGAAGAAGAAGTAGGTTCAAAAAGTTTAGGTTGGTTTGTAGAACGCAATCAAGAAAAACTTGCAAACGACGTAATTTTGATTTCTGATACAGGAATGATTTCAAATCAACAGCCTTCAATTACAACGGGTCTTCGCGGATTAAGCTATGTAGAAGTTGAAGTTACGGGTCCAAATAGAGATTTACATTCAGGATTATACGGCGGTGCAGTAGCCAATCCGATTAATGTGTTGACTAAAATGATTGCTTCGCTTCATGATGAAAATAATCACATTACGATTCCAGGTTTTTACGATAAAGTAGAAGAACTTTCAACAGAAGAAAGAGCTGAAATGGCAAAAGCACCTTTTTCATTAGAAAACTATAAAAAAGCATTAGATATCGAAGATATTTATGGCGAAACAGGTTATGTAACCAACGAACGCAATTCTATTCGTCCAACATTAGACGTTAACGGAATTTGGGGTGGATACACAGGTGAAGGAGCTAAAACAGTTATTGCAAGCAAAGCTTTCGCAAAAATTTCTATGCGTTTAGTACCAAATCAAGATTGGGAAGAAATTACAGAATTGTTTAAAAAACATTTTGAAAGTATTGCACCTAAATCGGTTAAAGTTGTAGTAAAACCACATCATGGTGGGCAAGGTTATGTTACACCAATTGATAGTGTGGGTTATAGAGCTGCTAATAAAGCCTATACAGAAACATTTGGAGTGCCAGCAATTCCTGTTCGTTCAGGTGGAAGTATTCCAATTGTAGCTTTGTTTGAAAAGGAATTAAAGTCAAAAACAATTTTAATGGGCTTTGGTTTGGATAGCGATGCTATTCATTCACCAAATGAACATTTCGGAATATTTAATTACTTAAAAGGCATTGAAACAATTCCGTTATTCTATAAATATTTTGTAGAAATGAATAAATAAAAAAATCCCGATAGTAAAACTATCGGGATTTTTTATAAGAAAACGACTCGTTTCTGAGAAGTTGAGTACCCGGAGTGGGAATCGAACCCACACACCTAAGTACACGAGTTTGAGTCGTGCGCGTCTACCAATTCCGCCATCCGGGCAATGGAAAATGATATTTGTATCATTAAGTGGGTGCAAATGTAAAAAATATTTCTGCAATTCATAAAAAAATAGTTAAAAATATCCTTTCAGAGTTCGATTTTATTTCTAAATTTGCACCTCGTTAACACGACACAACACTAACTAACTACTAAACAATAAATTAACATGCTGTATCAAGAACCGGAAGCAAAAATTTTTGCATGTTCTCAGAGTGTGTATTTAGCCGAACAAATTGCTGAAAAGTATGGTGTTCCGCTAGGTAAGATTACGTTCTCTAAATATAGTGATGGCGAATTTCAGCCTTCTTTTGAAGAGTCAATAAGAGGATTGCGCGTATTCCTAGTTTGTTCCACTTTCCCTAGTGCAGACAATTTAATGGAATTATTATTGATGATAGATGCCGCAAAAAGAGCATCTGCCAGACATATTACCGCAGTTATTCCTTACTTTGGTTGGGCAAGACAAGACAGAAAAGATAAGCCAAGAGTGCCAATTGGAGCTAAATTAGTTGCAAAACTATTAGAAACTGCTGGAGCAACCCGAATTATGACCATGGATTTACATGCAGATCAAATTCAAGGTTTCTTTGAAAAACCAGTGGATCACTTGTTTGCCTCTACTATCTTTTTACCTTATGTGAGAAGTTTAAATTTAGAAAATTTAACCATCGCATCTCCAGACATGGGAGGATCAAAAAGAGCATACGCATATTCTAAATTTTTAGAATCTGACGTTGTAGTTTGTTACAAGCAAAGAAAAAAAGCAAATGTAATTGACACAATGGAGTTAATTGGAGACGTAAAAGGCAGAAATGTTATTTTAGTTGACGACATGATTGACACCGGAGGAACATTAGCAAAAGCTGCTGATGTTATGATGGAAAAAGGCGCTTTGAGTGTAAGAGCAATATGTACGCATCCTATTTTATCAGGTGAAGCATACGAAAAAATAGAAAACTCTCAATTATTAGAGTTAATTGTTACCGATTCAATTCCGTTACGAAAAGAATCAAAGAAAATAAGAGTGGTAAGTTGTGCTCCATTATTTGCAGAAGTAATGCACATGGTACAAAACAACAACTCTATTAGTGGTAAATTTTTGATGTAATCAAGAACAACCAACTTAATAAGTATTTATTAATTATATATATTTTACAATGAAATCAATTACGATTAAAGGATCAGAAAGAGAAAACGTAGGTAAAAAGGCAACTAAAGCCGTACGTGATGCTGGAATGGTTCCTTGCGTTATCTACGGAGGAAATCAGCCAGTTCATTTTGTTGCAGACGAAAGAGCATTTAAAGATTTGGTTTACACTCCAAACGCACACACAGTTGTAGTTGAGTTAAACGGAACGTCTTACAATGTAATTATGCAAGACATTCAGTTTCACCCAGTTTCAGACAAAATTTTACACATTGACTTCTTCCAATTAAGTGACGATAAAGAAATCATCATGGAAGTACCAGTTAAAATTACAGGAACTTCTCCAGGTGTATTATTAGGAGGTGTTTTACGTTTAAACCAACGTCGTTTAAAAGTTAAAGCTTTACCTAAAAACTTACCTGACTTTGTTGAAGCAAGTATTTCTGAATTACAAATGGGTAACAAATTGTATGTAACTAAATTGGAAACAAACAATTTTAAATTAATGCACCCAGACAACACTGTTGTTTGTCAAGTAAGAATTTCTCGTGCTGCAATGAAAGCTGCTCAAGAAGCTGCAAAAGCAGAAAAAGGAGCAAAAAAGAAAAAATAATTTCTTTACAAACTATACAAAAGAAGCATCAGTTTTTACTGGTGCTTTTTTTATGCTTTCAACTTTCTAAACTTTGCACTACTTTTACATCATGAATTGGTTTTTAACTTTATTTAAGAAAAACAAACAAGAAGACACTATTCCAATGAAGAAATTCTTAATTGTTGGGCTTGGAAACATTGGCTCAGAATACGCAAATACACGACATAATATCGGTTTTAAAATTTTAGATTATATTGCTAATCAGGAAGGGATTTCATTTCAAACAGTGAAATTGGGTGAAGTTGCCGAACTAAAAATAAAAGGAAGAACCATATTGTTACTGAAACCAAATACCTACATGAACTTAAGTGGTAAAGCGGTAAAATATTTGTTAGAGAAGGAAAACATTGAAAAAGAAAACATGTTGGTTATTACCGATGATTTGAATTTATCTTTTGGAACTATCCGAATTAAAACCAAAGGAAGTGATGGCGGTCATAACGGACTTAAAAACATCCAATTATTATTAAACTCAACGGAATACCCACGCTTTAGATTTGGTATCAGTGATGCCTTTAAAAAAGGGCAACAAGTCAACTACGTTCTAGGTGAATGGGACACAGAAGAAAAAGAAAAATTAAAAGAACGTCTTGAGATTAGTTCAAAAATTATAAAATCGTTTGCTTTAGCTGGATTAAATAATACCATGAATGAATTTAATGGAAAATAAAAAAGGGAAGCATCTAGCTTCCCTTTTTTTGTCTTAAAGATAATTGCTTATTGAACAACAATTTTCTTAACTTCTTTTCTAGATCCATCTTGAACAGTTACAAGATAAACTCCAGCTTGAGCATTATTTAATTGTAAAGATTCATTGAATAATCCATTATTTGTATAAGATTTATTGTAAATAGATCTTCCTCTAATATCGTGTACTTCAACTGAAATCTCATTTCCAGAGTTTGAATTAAACTGAATATTGAAATTACCATTATTTGGATTTGGATATATTGCAAAATTATCTAATCCAAAACTTTCTGAAGTAAGAGTAGCTACCTCAGTACACACAACAACTGACCAAGAATTAATTGAGCCGGTATCTCCATTATAAAAATCTGCAGTAAATAAATCCCATGTTCCATTTGCAGCTAATCCATTAAATACTGAAAGTGGTGTAGAAGGAGAGAAAGTTCCAGTCATATTGTTAGCACAAACAAAGGCAGGCGAGCCATCACTTAAGGTAACATTAAAATTATCTTGACTTGTACATGCTCTATTCCATACTGTTGAAAAAGTACTATTATTCGGATGCTCAATTTGAATAACTAAATCGTTAATATAGGTGTGAGTTACATTAAGAAGTATATTTACATCTGAAATAACTCCAGTAACTGGAACAGAAATTGAGTTTGTAACTACAGGACCATTTGTATTCGCAGCAAGTCCATCTGGAATTGCCAATGGAGTACTATTTGTATATGTGTTACACGCTGTAGTAACTGTATAACCAACTGCAAAAACAGGTGAAATATTAAAGAAAATATTTGCACTTGCTTTTACCATAAATCTACAATATGGTGCAGCTACACCAGCTGGTAAAGTAACAGCTTGACTTCCATCATTTGGAGTTCCAGCTAATAATAATGTCCAAGTTGCTCCATTATCAGCAGAAAAAGAGATGTCAACATTTGCTCCTCCTGCAATAGTTTGATGTCCACTTGCCCCAGTTGCTCCAGTCCATACAACAGTCTGAGTTGTTCCAACAGGGTAGCTAGTACCAGCAGCCATAGTTACTGTTAATGCTGTTTTGTTTGCAACTGTAACAACCATGTTGTCAAAGTTTGTTTGACCTTGCCCTAAGACATTGTCTCTAGCAGTTAATCTAAAGTTTAATGTTCTATTAACAGAGCTTAATGCTTCTGCAGTTACATCTAAACCTGCAGTAGTTGTACTTCCAGCTAAAATTGAGGACATTGTTGGAAAATATCTAATTGGACTTGCTGAATCTTGGTAGTTAACCCAATTTGGTCCTGAAGCTTTAGTTGCTGAAGCTGCACTTGCAGCATCAATATTTCCTGCTACATCGTCATTTTGCTCCCAAGTGTAGGTTATGGCTCCAGCTCCACCTGCATCTGTTGCAGAACCAGTTAACATAAATGGTGTACTTCTAGGTATTGTCCAATCTGCACCAGCATTTACAACTGGAGCCGAATGTGAAATTGCAACTGTAGTTTGACAAGATTTTGTTGCCATATTTGCCTGTACTTGAGCAATACTCGCTGAGTGAAATACATCGATAGAATGTAAATGTGTGTCATATGGGGTGATACCCGCATATCCCATAACGGTTACACCTGAACCTACTTCTTTATTAACACCAGCTCCTTCATCACTAAAAGAAAATGTGTGATTTGCTCCAAATTGATGTCCAATTTCATGAGCCACAAAATCAATATCAAAAGCATCTCCTACTGGTGCAGTACTTGTAGTATAACCACTCCCTTTTGATCCATTGACACATACACATCCAATACATCCTGCATTACCATTATTTCCTACATTACCCATTAAATGCCCCACATCATAATTTGCATTACCAACAACAGAAGTTAGTGTAGTTTGTAATTCACTATTGTAGTTTGAGTCGTCTGCTCCATATGGATCTGCAACGGAACCATCATAAATAATAGTCATGTTGTTAACTAAATTCATATGTATTGCAAAATCAGTTTCAAACACACCATTAACACGAGTTAAAGTAGTGTTGATTGCTGATAATGCACTTGTTTTAGGAGTTGCTAATGCTAAAGCAGTGTGGTGATAAGTAGTGTATTCTGGAGTAACTGACATTGCTAATCTAAAGTTTAATAACTGTCCTGTACTTGAGCGAGATACACTGCTTGCTTTATCTGTTAAATCATTAATTAAAGATTCATCAACAGGTGTTGAACAAGTAAAAGGAATTTTACCTTTTACTCTTTCAGAGCTATAAACTGCATGTATTTTTCCATCTAACGAATATGGCTCCATGTATTCTGTAGGTCTGTCAGCTCTAGATATCATTGTGTTAATACCTCTCGGATTTATTGATAATCTAAGTCTTGCATATTTATCATCTATTCCTTGACCAACATAAGAACGGATTTCTGGAAATTGAGCTTGCAAAGCTGGATCAAAATTTGAAGCTTCATAAACACGAAAACGCTCTAATTTTCCTTCAGAATTAGGAAGGGAAATAATTGCACTTGTTTTATTTTCTGCAAATCTATCTGTTGCAGTGTTTAATACTTGTTTTAAAGCAGCTAAGTCTAATTGCATTAAAGTGTAATCTTGTGGAAAAGATTGTCTTTCTGCGGTTAATGCTACTTTAACATCACCCCCATTGAAGGTCTTCCATGCTTTATCTGTTTGTGAATAGCCAAAACTAATCGACAAAAAAGTAAAAACAATTAGTAGTAAAGTTTTTTTCATTTTTGGTTAAATTATTGATTAATATACAAACTTATTAAAAAAATATGAAATTCGCAACATTGTTATTTTTTTTATAAACTTTCTTAGTTTTAAGATTATAGAATTTATCTTTGTAGACATTATATATTTAATTTTGAAAACATACAATTCAATTTTTAATTTTTCCTCACAAAAGAAAACCATTCTTACCTTAGGAACTTTTGACGGAGTCCATATTGGACATCAATCTATTTTAGATAAATTAAAAAAAGCAACACATCATGGTTATTATGAATCTGTTGTGCTTACCTTTTTTCCACATCCAAGAATGGTTTTAAATCAAGATATGAGTATTAAATTACTCAATACTATTGAAGAAAAAACTAGTTTATTGGCAAATTTCGGAATCGACACTTTAATAATTCATCCGTTTGATGAAACTTTCTCAAAATTAACTGCCGAAGATTTTGTAAAAACAATTTTGGTTGAAAAATTAAATATTCACAAGATAATTATTGGTTACGACCACCGATTTGGCATCAATAGAAGTGCAAATATTGATGATTTGGTCAACTTTGGTATTAAATATAACTTTGAAGTGGAGCAAATTTCTGCCAAAGAAATTGATGATATTTCAATAAGTTCAACAAAAATTAGAAAAGCGCTATTAGAAGGAGATGTAAAAACCGCAAACAATTATTTAGGATACAAGTACTCTTTTAATGGAAAAGTTGTTGAGGGCAAAAAAAACGGAAGAGCAATTGGTTATCCGACAGCAAACATTCAGATTGCTGAAAACTACAAGTTAATTCCAAAAAATGGAGTTTATATTGTTTCGAGTAAAATAGATGAAGTTGTTTTTTATGGAATGATGAATATTGGAACAAATCCAACGCTTGGAGAAAATGAGCAAACCATAGAAATTCATTTTTTTAATTTTAATTCCGATATTTACTCAAAAGAAATCAATATTTCTGTAATCGAGTACATTCGAGAAGAACAAAAATTCGAATCGTTACTAGCTTTGAAAGCTCAACTTGATAAAGATAAAGAATTTTCGATGCAATTTTTAACCGAATATGAATCAACTCTTTTTTAAAAACATAGACAATTCTCCTCTAATAGTTTTTCGGATTTTTTTCGGATTTTTAATCTCGTGCGAAAGTTTTGGTGCAATTATCACAGGTTGGGTTAAAAGAGTTTTGATTGAACCTAAATTCACCTTTTCATTTATTGGTCTTGAATGGTTGCAACCATTACCTGGTTATGGAATGTATTTTTATTTCATAATTATGGGATTATTTGGAATTGCAATTATGTTGGGTTATCGTTACAGAGTTGCAATAATTGGATATACCATTTTATGGGCTGGCGTATATTTTATGCAAAAAACATCATACAATAATCATTATTATTTGTTACTGATTATTAGTTTTTATATGATCTTTCTTCCTGCTAATCAATATGCTTCCCTTGATGTTAAACAGCAAAGAATACATAAACAAAACACAATGCCTTATTGGATTAGTTTGCTTTTCATTGTTCAAGTTACTATTGTTTATTTTTATGCGGCAATTGCAAAGTTTTATCCCGATTGGCTTGATGGAACATTTACAAAACTTTTACTCACCGGTACAACTTCAAATGAATTTCTTTTGAAAATATTTTTAAACAAGTATTTTTATCTTTTCATAGCATATGCCGGAATTTTATTTGATTTACTAATTGTTCCTCTATTGTTATTCAAAAAAACAAGAACAATTGCATTAGCCGCTTCCTTATCGTTTCATCTTTTTAATGCTATTTTTCTACAAATCGGAATTTTTCCATTTTTTGCATTGAGTTTTAGTCTATTCTTTTATCCTCCTGAAAAAATTAGAAAATTATTTTTTAAAAACAAGCTTTCAATTGAAGAACCTATAGCTTACAACTATTCTAGAAAACGAATTTTTTTGTATTTTTTAATTCCTTTTTTATTCATACAGTTCATTTTGCCTTTACGTCATCATTTAATTGAAGGAGACGTGCTGTGGACCGAAGAAGGACATCGATTGAGTTGGCGAATGATGTTACGAAAAAGAGACGGTTTTATAAATTTCAAGATAAAAAACAATGATACAGGAGAAATTACTTCATATGATTACCATAAAAATCTTTCGCCTAAACAAGCTAACACTTTAGCCACAAAACCCGATTTTATATGGCAATATTGTCAAAGAATCAAACAAGAATATAGTGGTAAAAATATCAGTATTTTTATCGACTGTAAAAACAACATCAATAACGGCGAATTCAAAACACTAATTGATCCAAAACAAGATTTTGCAAAGGCCAAATGGAATTATTTTTGGCACAACGAATGGGTTTTATTACACTAAATTTTTAATCAATTCTTCAATTTCACGTTTTTGTTCTTCATATTTTAATCGCAACGGATTGGCTTCCTTTTCAGAACGGTCGTAATACACCATCGCTTTTTCTGCAAAAAACTTTTGATGATAAGTAGACGCTTTTGGTATCAAAGGAAATTCTTTGTGAAATAACATTTCGTAATACGCTTGCCATTCACGTTCGTTTTTGTCTTGCATGGCAACTTCTGGTGCTTTTTGTTTTACGTGCATCATTTCATGAGCCAATAAATTCAACATCAAAACCAATGGGAATTCAAACGTATTTTCTGGAATGCGTATGATTTGTTTACCTCCAATTTCTCCTTCGGCAGTCATTAAAATAAAATCGGGTTTTGCAGCTTCTCTAAATTCAAAACCAGCAAAATTAGGATGTTCTAATTTATATACTTTTAAAAGCCATAGCGCTGCCTCCTTTGTTAAGTTGTGCTTATGAAAGGTTTTAATGGTGAGTTCTATGTCTTGGAATTGCATCATTTTCAAGGTTAAAAATCAAATTCAAGAGCAAGAAAAATTTGAAAATTGAACTTGCTCTTGCCCTTGAACTTTTAAAGTGTTTCTTTCAACCAACCAAAAAATTCTCTTTGCCAAACTAAAGCATTTTGAGGTTTTAGT
>Ga0209467_1001307_pt1 | contig 22496 bp, 21 predicted proteins | sample Higcelwee11metaG_FD_187175 | JGI IMG/M metagenome (GOLD analysis project Ga0209467, IMG submission 187175) | Freshwater pond sediment microbial communities from the University of Edinburgh, under environmental carbon perturbations - High... | ecosystem: Environmental > Aquatic > Freshwater >... | reverse complement strand
GCCTTCATTCCCGGGTATTCGCGAGGGTACTCGCGTGCCCCGTCCTTTCGGACGGGGTAGTCAGTCCATCGCCGAATCCCCGAATTACTTCTTTATGTTGTAAAAGGCCTTCATTCCCGGGTATTCGCGAGGGTACTCGCGTGCCCCGTCCTTTCGGACGGGGTAGTCAGTCCATCGCCGAATCCCCGAATTACTTCTTTATGTTGTAAAAGGCCTTCATTCCCGGGTATTCGGCGATGCCTTCCATCGCGTCCTCGATGCGCATCAGCTGGTTGTACTTGGCTATGCGGTCGGTCCGTGACATGGAACCGGTCTTGATCTGGCCGGTCTCCATCGCGACGGTAAGGTCAGCGATGTAGGTGTCCTCGGTCTCGCCGGAACGGTGGGATACGACGGCGGTATAGTTGGCCTTCTTGGCCATGGTTATCGCCTCGATCGTCTCGGTGACGGTGCCAATCTGGTTGAGCTTGATCAGGATGGAGTTGCACGCACCCATCGCTATGCCCTTCTCCAGCCGCTTGGTATTGGTCACGAAGAAGTCGTCACCCATGATCTGGATCTTGCCGCCGAGGGCCTTGGTGAATTTCACATAGCCTTCCCAGTCGTTCTGGTCGAGGCCATCTTCGATTGACAGGATCGGATACTTGGCAACCCATTTGGTGTAGATCTCTATCATCTCATCGGCGCTGAAGAGCTTGCCGGGGTTTGACTTCCAGAACTTGTAGCCCTTCTTGTCACCTTCCTCGAACAGCTCGCTGGCAGCGGGGTCGAGGGCGATGCCGATCTGCTCGCCCGGCCGGTAGCCGGCCTTCTCGATGGCCTTCATGATGTAGTCAAGCGCGTCGTCGTTTCCGATATTCGGGGCAAATCCGCCCTCGTCACCGACCGACGTGTTGTGGCCATCCGCCTTCAGTATGCTCTTCAGGTTGTGGAATACCTCTGCGTTCATCCTGACAGCCTCGCGGAAGCTTTCGGCTCCGACCGGCATGATCATGAATTCCTGGAAGTCCACCTTGTTGTCGGCATGCTTGCCGCCATTGATGATGTTCGACATCGGGACCGGCAACAGCGTGGTGTGGGCGCCACCAAGGTACTTGTACAGCGGCATGTCCAGATAGTCGGCAGCCGCACGAGAAACGGCCATCGATACGCCAAGCATCGCGTTGGCGCCGAGCTTGCCTTTGTTCTCGGTGCCGTCGAGATCGATCATCGTGCGGTCGATGTCGACCTGCTCGGTGCAATCAAGTCCGCATATCTCGCCGGCTATGATGTTGTTGACATTCTCTACGGCCTTGAGCACACCCTTGCCCAGATAGCGCTTCTTGTCGCCATCGCGAAGCTCGACCGCCTCGTACTCGCCGGTGCTGGCGCCACTCGGAACCGCGGCGCGGCCAAGCGTGCCATCTTCCAGGACAACGTCGACCTCGATCGTCGGGTTGCCGCGTGAATCAAGAATCTCTCGCGCCTCTACATATTCGATGATGCTCATAGGGTCTCCTCGGGTGTCAGGGGATAACGATGAACCGCTTGCTACGGTTCGTTGTTCGTCTCTGCGTGTATGGCTAAACAGTAGCTTTTTTGTGCCTTGACCGTCAAGGATTGAGTCCACCTTTTCGGTTCATTTGCGTATATTTTTATCGATTCACGCGCGGCCCATATCATCAATGATGCCATCGGCCACACGCATGCCCGAGGCCCAGGCCGACGTGATACCGCGGCTGGTACCTGCGCCGTCACCGGCAAGATACAGCCGTGGCACGGCGCGGAACGAGGCCGGCTCCTGGAATACGGGCTTGTTTGCGTATGTCTTGATTTCCGGATAGTACAGGACGGTGCTTGGATGCAGCACGCCGGGGACGATCGTATCGAGCGACTTGAGTGCGTTCCACAAGGCGCGCATCACCTTGGCAGGCACCGCGAGGCCGAGGTCACCAGGGGTGCACGAGGCGAGCGTCGGCGCAAAGTCGTAGAGGTCGCCCGTGAAGCCCTGCCGGGTGGATCTGCGCCCGAGCCTGAAGTCGCCGATGCGCTGCATGATAGGATGCCCGCCTCCGAGGAGCATGGCCTGGGTGCCAAGCGCACGCGCATAGGCCTGGCCGCTGGCCAATGGCTCCGTCAGGGATATGGTCTTGAGCATGGCAAAGTTGGCGAGTCCGTTGGCCGGTCTGTCGGCAGACCATGCATGGCCGTTTACGCTGTACCAGACGCCGTTTTCGTCCTCATACTTCTCCTGCACCACATGGGCCGCGCGGGAGTTGGTGCAGAAGCTGCGCACCTTCTTGGGAAACAGGAACTTGGGATCATAGTAGTCCTTGACGATGGGGTAGCGTTCTTCCAGCAACTCCACGCGGATGCCCACATCGACCACGTTGTCCACAAAGGGTACGCCGTTCGAGTGCATCACATCCTGCAGGAACGAGAAGCCGGCCCTGCCCGGCGCGACAACGGCCGCATCGAACGAAAGCTCCCGGCGATCGGTCGTCATGATGCCAGCGGAAGCGTCGACGGCCAGCGCCTGTTCACCCAGCGATGGCTCGACGCCGCGAGCGGTCAGGTCGGCAACCAGTCGCTTGATCAGCGCCAGTCCGCCGTCGGTACCGAGGTGCGCCTGCCTGATCTCCAGCAGGCGTGCCCCGAGCCGTTCCGCGCGGTGGGCATACCTGGCCACGCCGTTGCGCTCCAGGATGGTCGGCTTGAGGAAGGCTTCGACACGCGCCAGATAGCGCTCCGCCTGGGTCCTGTCCCAGTCATCCTGCGGGAAGCCGACGGGCCAGCTGAAGTTCATCTTGCAGTCGTTGCGCAACCCGCCCGACGAGAACTCGTTGCGGTCGATAAGCGCGATGGTGGTGTGTGGGCGGGATTCAAGAAGCGCGAATGCCGCTCCGAGGCCGGCAGGGCCGGTGCCGATTATGGCTACGTCGTAGTGTTCCATACCGGTACCGCATACTACACGACCACGAGGCTTTGTACTACCGGGCCGCGCGCCGTCTGGCCTCGTTCACGATGGCGGTTATCTGCGCCCTGGATTCAGGCGGCGTGAACAGGTCAAGCACCTGCAGCAACCCTGGTCCGGGTCTGCTGATTCCTGGACGGTTGAAGTAGCGCACCAGGCACATGGTCCTGCCATTGATGGTTACTGGCGCAAAATAGAGCGAGTTGTAGCTTTCATACAGCCCGCCATCGAGGCTCTGCACCTGCCACGACCTTAAGCCGACGGCGCCGCCATCGAGGCGTTCAATGGTCGAATCGAAAATGGACCGATACGCGACTTCCACGCCCAGGAATCGTATGCCGACGTTGTAACGCACACGCCAGACAGGGCCATCGCGCCCCTGCACGGTAGCCTCGATGATGCGCGGAACGAAGGATGGATACGAAGCAAAATCGCTCGCAACGGCGACCAGGCTGTCCAGTGGCACATCGTAGACGGCCACAACGTCGGCATAGCCTGTCAGCCGGCGCTCGCCGGTCGCCTCATCCCGAAACAGCACATGCGAGGTGCCAAGCAATCTGGGCTTGTCGACCAGTTCGGACAGTTCAAGCCCCTCGGGGACACCGTACAGATACTCCGCGGCGAGCTTGACCTGGGCAGCGGCGGTGGGAGCGGCCGAGACCGGTTGCCCGAACATGAGCAAGGCGGCCGCCGCGCCTGCCGCGACAAGCAGAGCAGTACGCATGGCTACCGACCGTCTCCAGATATGATGCCGTAGACACGGTCCAGGTCATCCATCGAATAGTATTCTATCGTGATCGTGCCATGCGACGCGTCGCCCTTGATCGCAACCTTGGTGCCGAGCCGGCCAATCAGGCTCTGCTCGATCGTCGCGACATCGGGATCGAGCCGGGAGGGCTGCTGTGGCCGCACCGGTTTCGGGGCAGCACGGCTGCCCTTGTTGCACGACGTGGCGAGTGACTCGGCCTCGCGTACGGAAATGCCTTCGTCAATGACGCGACGCAGGATGATCTGCCGGTCCGCCGGGTTGACCGCCGACAGGATCGCCCGGGCGTGGCCGGCGCTGATGCCTCCCGAGCGGAGTGCCTCCATCGCGTCTATCGGCAGGCCCAGCAGGCGCAGCGCATTGGCGACGGCAGGGCGGCTCTTGCCCACGCGCTCGGCGACCTGGTCCTGCGTCAGTCCGGTCGCTTCCATAAGCTGACGATATGCCTCTGCTTCGTCGATCGGGTTCAGGTCCTCGCGCTGGACGTTCTCGACCAGCGCAACCTCCAGCCGCTTCTCGCGGCCGAACTCCTTGACGATCGCAGGCACCTCGGACAGGCCGGCCAGTGTCGCCGCCCGCCACCTGCGCTCGCCCGCGATGATGCGGTAGCCACCCGTGCCATCCTGCTCGACGACGAGCGGCTGGATGATGCCATGCCGCTTTATCGATTCTGCCAGCTCGGCAATCGAGGCGTCGTCGAAGCGCTTGCGCGGCTGGTCTGCGTTGGGCACGATCCTGGCGACCGGCACCGAGACCAGCCCGGCCCCAATCGCCGGCTCTTCGGAAGGCATGTCCGGAAGCAGGGCCTCAAGGCCCTTGCCGAGACCGTACTTAGCCACGGGCCAGCACCTCGGCTGCAAGCTTCTCATAGCTCTTCGCGCCGATGCACGAAGGGTCGTACAGGCATATCGGTACGCCGTGCGATGGCGCCTCCGACAGCCTGACATTGCGCGGTATGATCGTTGCAAACACCTTGTCGCCAAAATAGCCGGAGACCTGCTGCACCACATCCTGTGCCAGCCTGGTCCTGGAGTCGTACATGGTAAACAGGATGCCGGTGATCTTGAGCCGAGGATTCATGCCCTTCTGCACCAGCTGTATCGTCTGCAGTATCAACGAAAGGCCCTCGAGCGCGAAATACTCGCACTGCAACGGTATCAGCACCTCATCGGCCGCCGACAGCCCGTTCAGTGTCAACACGCCGAGCGATGGCGGGCAGTCTATCAACACAAAGTCGTACTCGTCCTTGACGGGAGCCAAGGCATTCTTGAGGTAATTGTCGCGGCCCGGCTTGTCGACCAGCTCCACCGTCGCCCCGGATAGGTCTATCGACGATGGGGCCAGGAACAGCCCCTCGACGGCCGTTGGCTTTATGATGTCGCGCATGCCTACCGCGCCAGATATCACCTCGTACGCGCCCTTGGCCTTGCGGGGGCCGCCAACGCCGCTGGTCAGATTGGCCTGCGGGTCAAAGTCGATGAGCAGCACGCGCTTGCCGGCGCGCGCCAGGTAGGCGCCGAGGTTGATGACCGACGTCGTCTTGCCGACGCCGCCCTTCTGATTGACGAATACTATTGTTCTGGACATCGCTGGTCCTTGGTATGCATGTATTGATGATCCTAGCACGGAACGAAACCGAAGGGCTATGGCCGGGCAAAATTTCCCTTCCTGAATACAGCCACCTCGGTGCCGTCGGGCCTGATGCCGGTAATGTCGAGATCGGCGCTGCCCACCATGAAGTCCACATGCACGAGCGAGTCGTTGGCTCCGGCAGCCTTCAGCTGCTCCGTACTCATGTCGGGTCCGCCGTCGAGGCATGTCGGATAGGCCTTGCCGAGTGCAAAGTGGCACGATGCGTTCTCGTCGAACAGGGTGTTGTAGAACAGTATGCCCAGATTGGATATCGGTGAATCGTGGGGCACGAGTGCCACCTCGCCGAGTCGCCTGGCGCCCTCATCGGTGTCGAGCAGTTCCTTCAGCGTCTCGGCTCCCTTCCTGGCTCCAAAATCAACAACGAGGCCATCCTTGAACTGGAACCAGAACCCTTCTATCAGGTTGCCGTTGTAATTGAGCGGCATCGAGCTGACCACCTTGCCGTTGGCGCCCGTCCGGTGCGGCATCGTAAAGACTTCCTCGGTGGGCATGTTGGCCACGAAGACGTAACCCTGGGGGCACTCGTCTCCGCCGCCAAACCATTGATGCCCCTGGGGCAGGACTACGGTCAGATCGGTTCCCAGACTGTTGCGGTAGTGCAGGCTGACGAAGGCATTGCCCCGCAGGAAGGCCAGCCGCTCGTTCAGCGCCGCCTGGTGCGAGCGCCAGGCCTTGACCGGATCGGCCTGGTCGACGCGCACGGTCTTGTATATCGCCGTCCACAGCGCCGCGATGGCATCGGCATCGGACTTGCCTGGGAACACCTTCCTGGCCCACGCGGTGGTCGGCACCGACGCGACGCACCACACATTCTTGTTGCTCATCTGCCGCGTGCGGTAATGTTCCAGCTCCGTATTACGCACCTTGTTCTGGCGGCTGATGCGTTTCGGATCTACGTCCTTCATCAATTCCGGATCTGACGCCATGATGCTGAGGAAGGCGGCGTCGGCATCGGCATAATCATTGAAGAAGGCCTTGCCCCACGCCGGGAATTCGTCGAAGGTCTCGTCGCTCGCCAAGAGATAGCCGATGTGGGCCGACTGTTCGTCGATCCAGCGCATGACAACCTCCCGCGCACCTGCCTTGTACGCCTCTATCTGCGCGAGGCGGCCAAATTCGGCGCATTCTATCGGGCAACTGATGACGAGTATCTGGTGCTTCTGCAGGTTGATGCCAACCTGGATAAGCAGCCTGGCGTATTGTTCCATCTGGTTCACGGGAGCCTCCTTGATGCCGCGCCGGAGCTGGCAGGGCGGAGTGATCGTACCACGGTTTTCGTGGCGGGTCAGCAACCAGACATGTTACTCCGTGGCCATTCAGCGCGACAGCCGGTATACTGCGCGCATGCATCAGATGAACTACCGGCGCTTCACCGATATCCGCGACGACTTCAGGGCCCGGGTGGCCGAATGGAGCGCCGCCCTGCCCGGCCTGGCCGATGCCCAGAGGCAGCTGTCGCTCGAGTGCGGCGAAGCCGCGTATGTGCTGGAGACACCGATCGTATACAATCGGGCGCTCGACGACATCACGGCAGCGAGCGACATCGAGTGGGTAGTCGTAGCCGACAACCCGGGCAAGCGCGAGCAGGAAGCGGCCATGAACCGCTACCTGGTCGGCCGCTCCGGACTGGTTGCGGAGCGCTTCTTTGGCCGTGAACTCGGTGTCGACTTCAGGCGGCAGGTCGCCATCATCAACAAGACGCCGGTGCACACGCCCAAGACCGCGCAGCTTCGCAGGCTGGCTGTCATCTATCCGGCGGCGCGCGCCGTCCTGGAGGAGAGCCAGCGCTTCATGGCGGCGATGGTGCCAGCGCTGCAGCAGATCTTTGGCGCGCGCGTCTGGGTGATGGGCCTGTCGGAGGTGCGCCCGCGTGGGCTGTTCGAACCGTGGCAGCAGGCCCTGGTGGAGGCCTACGCCAGGGCGGACAGCGATGGCGGTCAGAGCAACCATGCGTCGGATGTGTACGGCTTCAACCACTTCTCGATGGGCAGCTTCGCGACCGACCTCAAACGGCGCAGGCGGGCAGACGAATCGATCGCCCAGGCGGTACTCCGAATAGGCGCGGAGAACCGCGCAAGGATACTGCCGGAGTAGCGCTCTATCCCCGCTCGTCGCATGGCCAGTCTGCAGCACAGACCGCGCTCGAGCATGGAATCCCGCCCGCCTCGAGCAGCCGAGCCAGCCGGCCACCCTCAGAATCGGCGGCCCATAGCTCGACGAGGCCATCGCTGCGCAGTCCGCACGCCAGCCAATGACCGGACTCGGCGGATCGCGTCCCGCCCGGCTGGCCATCATCCGCAAGGCGCACGCCCAGCATAGCCAGAGCCCGCGCCGCCTCGGCATCGGTCAGCAGGCCCATCGCGCTGAATATGATCGTATGGTGCATGGTTGAGGGCGATTCAGTCTGGTTCATTATGCTATACGCATACTTTCATATGCCATAGGCGAATTGTCAATGCGGCTCGAGCCGTCTAGCATCGTGTACAGATTGCCATGACGGTGAAACAATTGCACGATCTGCTGTCCAGGAACCTCAAGGCGCTCAGGGCCGAACGCGGCATGACGCAGGATCAGCTCGCCGAAGCGGCGGGCATCTCAAAGGTCTTTCTGGCAGAAATCGAAACCGGCAGGAAGTACCCAGCCGCCGGCAACTTCCTGCGCCTGGCCGAGGCGCTCGGTGTTCAGCCCTATTGGCTCATCTACCCTGCCAGCGGCATCGCCGCACCGGGCACGGTCGCGTACGCCGACGACATCGCCGAACGCATCAATCGCGACGTCGACGAACTGTTGTCGCACTATCGTCACGGCGGGCATACTTCCCGCACGGGTGGCGACGATGATGCGTCCGGCAAACCGCGCGACCGATAAGCGCTCCGCCTATCCACAAACAGGCCTTTCCCGGTAGTATCCACCCAGGAGAATGCCCCATGCGTCTGTCACTTCCCCGTATCATCATGCTCGTTCTGACCATCGGTGCCGCATCGAGCGTCGCCGGGGCCCAGTCGCTCATCGCCGCCGCCGACGGGCTATACCGCCTCGATGGGCAGTCCAGGGTCAGCCGGGTGCTGGCCGACGTCGAGGTCCGCAAAATCGTTCGTCTGGGAGATGCCTTCGCCTTCCTGACCAGCAGGGGCGTCCTGTTCAGCCGCGACATGGCGTCATTCGAGGAACGCAATGCGGGTCTGCCCATCAAGACAATCAAGACATTCACCGCTGGGACGAAGGGCTTTGCGCGGGAAGTGCAGGAGCTGAAAGATCTCGAAGTCGACCCATACGACGCGTCGACGCTGGTAACGTGTACGAAGGACCAGATCTTTCTGACGCGTGACGCAGGCATGAGCTGGCAGGCGATGCCGTCACCCGCACCACAGCCTGGACTCAAGGCGGTCGCCGTGACCAGCAAGCCCGAATTGCTGGTATTCGTGTCGCACGCTATCAAGGGGCCTTTTGTACGGACAGGCTCAGGCAGCTGGCGCGAAATCGGCGGAGACCTGGGCAAGAGCGATCCGGCCGGCAGCGCCGACGAGGTATCGGACATCGTCGTCGAGGCCGCAGCGGACGGACCCCGTGTGTGGGCCGCGAACTCCTTCCTGCCCCGCATCTATCGGTATGATTTTGCCACGCGCTCCTTTGGCGTTGTGTATAAGGAAGCAGCCGAGTTCGCCTCTTTCGATTCGCTGGCGCCGCAGGGCGACGGACTCCTGTACGTGACCGATGGTGCGGTGATGCGCCTCGATGGCAAGCGCGGCACGTCGTCGACGGCAAGCGCGGAGACCGCTCTCGTGCTGAAGGCCGCCGCGCTCGTGCCATCCCAGATCGAGGCCATCTTCATTCCCGCCGCGGCCGACGCTCCTTCGCTATGCCTGAACGAATTGTGGCTTGCGTCGTTCAAGAGCGACAAGCCATACCGCGCAACCGCGGATGGGCGGCACGGCCTGTACCTGCAGACCGGCTTCATGACAGGCACGCAGAGCCGCGCCAAGTACGACGCGTTGATGACCGACCGGGGACTGGATACCGTGGTGCTCGACCTGAAGGATGACATGGGGCGGTTGCGGTTCGAGCCGAAAGACCCGTTGATCAAGGCGATCGGCAAAACGGTCAACCCACTGGACGTAGAAGGCTTCGTCAAGGAGATGAAGGCCAAGGGCCGATACCTGATCGCCCGTATCGTGGTATTCAAAGACCAACGGCTGTTTGAGTATTCCGGCGGTGCCTATGCGGTATGGGATGGACGGGAGAACACGCCGTGGCGCGGGTATGAGCTCGAAAAGAAGGATATCCCGCTGCCCGTGCCGGATGGCGCGCCACCGTCGACCGCGGCACCGGCGACCACCAGCGTGACCGAGCGCAAATATTACGGCGAGTACTGGGTCGATCCGTATTGCGAGAAGGTATGGGAATACAACGTCGCGATAGCCCGTGAGATCATAGCCCGCGGCTTCGACGAGGTGCAGTTCGACTACATACGCTTTCCGACTGACGGCACGAACCTCGGCGACGCCAGGTTCCGATGGAAAGACGCGGGCATGGACATGGAGAGCGCACTGATGTCATTCCTGTCATACGCGCGTTCCAACATCGACGCGCCCATCAGCATCGACATTTATGGAGCCAACGGCTGGTATCGATCCGGAGTGCGTACAGGGCAGGATGTCGAAATGCTGTCGCGCTACGTCGATGCGATCTGCCCGATGTTCTATCCGTCGCATTTCGAGCAGGGTTTCATGGGATTCGACCCCGCTGTCAGGCGCCCGTACCGGATATACTACATAGGTACGATGCGCAATTCATACATCAGCAGGAAGCGCATCGTGGTGCGGCCCTATGTGCAGGCGTTTTATCTGAACGTCCGCTATGACCGGGAGTTCTACTCGCCGGCCTACGTAGCGCTCGAAGTGGACGGTGTGCGCGATGCGCTGAACGAGGGATTGCTGTTCTGGAACAATTCGGGGCGGTATGACGATGTACCGGTACTGAAGCTGGGCGCCAACAGGCGGCTGGTCACCGATGCATCCTCCGGCAGGTTGCTGGATTAGTGCCTGCAAGGAGCCCGCCGCGTGGACGGGCTCCGATAGCGATCAGAATCCGAGTTCTTCTCCGACCACAATGACGGTGAAATCGGTGCCGCTCGGGCGCTTGCGCAAGATCTGGTAGACGCGGCAGATCCTCGTGTCGCCGTCGCAGTCCATGCAGACGCCGGCCTTGACGCAGGGATTGGGCTTGTCCAGCCGCTTGTTGTTCATCGGTGCGGCCCAGGACTCGATACGGGCGAACGCCTCGTCCAGGTCGCGGACGATCTTGTTGACGCCAACCACAACGATGGTCTTCGTCGGCCCAAAGCTCAGCGCCGCGACACGGTTGCCGGTGCCATCGACATTGACCAGTTCGCCCTCGAGTGTTACCGCATTGGAGCCAGATATGAACAGGTCACTGGTCAACTGGCGCTTCAGTATGGAAGTCTTGACATCCGCGGCCAATCCCGGGGCGTTGTGGTCGAGCAATTCGCAACCAGCCGCCTTCGCGCTGTCCTGAACGCCGATACCCCTGACGGTCATGGAACCGCCAAAACCGACCGTCATACCCTTCTTGAGATGCTTTGCGACGAGGGCAAGCGCCTCGGCGCCTGTCTTGACGTAGACGGCATCAAAACCGTTCTTCTTGAGAGCCCGCACCGTGGAATCTCCAAGCGTGTCGGTTCTCCAGGACGTAACAGTATCCATGGGCTCCTCCTTGCGCAAAAATAGTGCCGGCAGAGGGGCTCGAACCCTCACGCCCTTGCGAGCAGCAGATTTTGAGTCTGCCGTGTATACCATTTCACCATGCCGGCGCATGACTGGGCAGTATTGTTTGTACTATGCGCTGGAATGGCTCGTCAAGGCAAAAAGCCCGCGCGCCAATCACTATCGACTTGCCCTGCCGTGATCTGCCGGTTACACTGGTCGCATGCATGGTAGGGCCGCCCGCGCCGCGGGCGCGATTCTGCACGGCGCGCGCGGTCTCCTTGGGAACCGCGACTCGAAAACCGCCACAGAATCGCCGAAAGATACTGTCAGCCTCGCTGAACTGGTGCCTCTGGAGGCCGAGACCCCTCGTGCACGAGTCGAACGGGCGGCGGCCAGGCGGTATGAGGCGCTCTTCCGGGGGCTGGTGGAACATGCATCCGATGTGGTGCTCATTCTTGAAGCCGATGGGCGCGTCAGGTTCTGCGGTCCCAGTACCAGGCCGCTCCTGGGCTATCCGCCTGAGCAGATAGAAGGCCGGGACTTCTTTTCCTTCCTGAGCGATGGTTACGCGAACGAACAGCGGGCGATGTTCTCGTCCAATCTGGTTGCGGAACATCCGACGTTTGCAGCGAGTTTCTCCATTCGACGGGCGGACGGCATCGAAGTTCCCATAGAAGCTGCCGCCTCCAACTACCTGCGCAACCCTGATATTGGCGGCATCATCATGACGCTTCGCGACATGACCCGCCAGAAGAAGGCAGAGGAGCGTGCGCTCTTTTATGAATACTACGATCCGCTGACAAACCTGCCGAACCGGGAGTCGTTCCTGCGCGAAGTGACCAGCAACATAACCATTGCCAACAATCGTGGCAGGGTCTTTGGCGTGATGGCTCTCGGGCTTGATCGATTCAAGGCGATCAATGACATGTATGGTACCAGTACCGGCGATGAAGTGCTCAAGTCAACGGCCGATGCCCTCCGCAACGCGTTCAGGAACGACGACATCATCTCCCGATACAGAGGTGATAAGTTTTTTGCCTTATTCCCGGAGATAAAATCGCAGGACCATATCAAGGAAATAATCGCCAAGGCACGCCTGGCCTTCACCGAGCCGTTCCGCATTGGCCTTGGACAGGAGGTGCGGCTTTCCGCCTCGATGGGCATAGCCTTCTATCCCAATGATGGCAAGGACTCCGCGGAGATCGTCCGTAATGCAGAAACGGCCCTGTACATGGCCAAGGAAGCGGGGCGCGATCGATATCGGCTGTTCGATGCCAAGCTGAACAGCGAGCTGCTCGAGCGCCAGCGCGTGGAGACCGACATGGGCCTGGCCATAGACGAGCAGCGGTTTGAACCCTTCTTCCAGCCCAAGGTCGATCGGGCCGGATTCATAGTCGGAGCCGAGGCCCTGGTGCGCTGGCGCCTGTCCGATGGCAGTATCAAGGATCCGTCCGCCTTCATCAATGTGGCCGAACAGAGTGGCAATATTGACCGCATCGGTTCCATGGTCATTCTGAAGACCTGCCAGGTGGCCGCATCATGGACAGCACTGGGCTTGCCCGACGTGCCGATATCGATCAATCTCTCACCACGGCAGTTCGGCCACGAATCACTCGTCGATGACATCGCTTCAATAATTCACTCGACCGGCGTCGATCCGAGGCGGCTGGAGTTCGAGATCACCGAAAGCGGCATCATGACCAACGAGCATGAGAGCATTCGCAAGCTGTTGCAGATCAGGGAACTTGGCGCAAGCATATCGATTGATGACTTCGGCACCGGCTACTCGTCGTTCGGCAAGCTCAAGGATTATCCTGTAGACACGGTCAAGATGGATAAATCATTCATAGATCCTTTGCCTTCTGACAGGCGGGCCGCGATTATAGCCTCCGCGATTGTCGATCTGGCGCACACGCTCAGCTTTACCGTCGTGGCGGAGGGCATAGAGAAGATCGACCAGATGCGGTTCCTGGACACCATATTCTGCGATCAGTTCCAAGGCTATCTCTTTTCCAGACCGGTACCCGAGCTGGAGTTCCGAAAGCTGCTGATGGATGGCAAGCCGCTCTTGCCTCAGATGTCATGTTAGTGGGGGTTGCCATGGACAGTGTTCTTGGGTGGGGACTGGAAGTAATACGATCGGTTCAGACGGTCGCCAGCCCCGGACTCACCACGGTGATGAAGTTGCTGACCATGTTGGGATCCGAATACTTCTATCTGCTATTCCTGCCAATCATGTTCTGGTGCGTCGACGAACGCAACGCGACCCGATTCGGACTGGTGTTCATCGCCTCGAGCTTTGCCAACTCCTGGCTGAAATTTGCGTTTGCACAACCTCGACCATACGAACTCGATCCGGCGGTGGGCATGTCCGTGGAGACAAGCTATGGCCTGCCATCCGGCCATTCCCAGCACTCAGCGACGTTCTGGGGACTGCTTGCGCCACGAATGCGCAAACCCTGGGGTCTGGTGCTCGCCATCCTGCTGCCCCTGGCGATCGGCTTTTCGCGCATATACCTCGGTGTGCACTTCCCAACCGATGTGATAGCAGGGCTGGTGCTTGGCTGGGGATTCGCGCTGGCCTGGCTGATTCTGGGTGACCGCGTAGAACGGCTGGTTGCCGCATGGAACGTCAGGGTGCGTGTAGTCCTGATAGCGGTACTGGCGCTCGGCATGAATGCATTGAACATGCAGGACACCAGCATGTCTGGCGTGTTCTTCGGCACGGCACTCGGTGCAGTAGTTCTCTTCGACAAGGTGCATTTCGATGCGTCATCAGGATCACTGGCACGCAAGGCGGTCCGGCTTGCTCTTGGCCTGGTCGGCATGGCCCTGATCTATGTGGGCGGCAAGCTGGTCGGAACGGCGGCACATGGTCAGAACGATGCGCTGATCCGCTTTACCAGGTACGGCCTCGTCGGCGCCTGGGTGTCGCTGGGTGCGCCCTGGCTTTTCATGAGACTCAATCTGGCTGGCGCCCGACCGGGCAAGGAGTAGGACACATGCGATCTGACACCCCCTTCAGAAACGACGCGCACGCCAAGGTGACGGGCAGAGCCACCTACGCCGACGATGTTTCGTTTTCCGGGATGCTGCACGCGGTTCCCGTCTATGCAGATTATGTCTCAGCCAAGGACCTGCGCATCGATACGCGCGAAGCGCTTGCATCTCCCGGGTGCGTACGGGTCATCACGGCAGCCGATGTTCCGGGAGCCGCGATGTTTGGCCAGATCGAAAAGGATTATCCGATCATAGCATCCGATCGGGTGCGGTCGTGGGGTGATGTCTGCGCCATCGTCGTCGCCGATACCCGCGAGGCGGCCAAGGCGGCGGCAGCCTTGGTCAGGATTACCGCGACTCCGCTCAAGCCCGTGCTGGGCATCGACGAAGCGCTGGCCCCCGGAGCCCCGGTCGTGCCGTCCTATGGCGATTCCAACATCGTGACGCACCATCGCCTGCGGCATGGCGATCCCGAGCCGCTCTTTGCCGGCTGCGAGCTGGTGCTTGAAGAGGAGTTCCAGACCCAGGCTATCGAGCATGCCTACATGGAGCCGGAAGCGGCGGTGTGCGTGCCGAGGGCCGATGGCGTCGTTGAGATCTATGGCAGCATGCAGCATCCGTTCAGCACGCGCCGCTTCGTCGCCGCCCTTCTGGGTGAGCCCCTTTCGAACGTCGAGGTCTACACGATATCGGTGGGCGGCGGATTTGGCGGCAAGGATGACAACGCGGCGGCCGTCTGCGCCAGGGCCGCGCTCGCCGCGCGCCTGACAGGCAGGCCGGTCAAGCTCCGGTATGACCGCGAGTGGAGCTTCCGCGAGACATACAAGCGGCATCCGTATCGGCTCCGGTACAAGGTCGGCGTCACCAGCGAAGGCAAGATCCTCGCGGTCAAGGCGACGATGCACGTTGATTCCGGTCCGTACCTTTCGGTAACGCCGTGGGTCACCTGGCGCTCGACGGCGCAGTGCTTCGGCCCCTATGTTGTGGACAATATCCATGCCGACGTATATGGCGTGGCAACCAACAATATCTTTTCCGGCGCGATGCGCGGCTTTGGCTCGCCGCAGGTCAATTTTGCGGTGGAACAGATCATGGACATCGCCGCGCACAAGCTCAAGATTCACCCGCTGGGCATGCGGCGCATCAACATGGTCAAGCAGGATTCCATCACGGTGACCGGCCAGAGGCTGTCCGGCCATACCGTCAGCCTCGAGGACGTGATGAACCGCGTCGTCCACGAAATTGGCTTCCGCAAGAAATACGAGCTGTGCTCCTTTGGCAAGTCCGAGACCGAAGAGCTGTACGGCATTGGCCTTGCGGTCAGCTATCGCGGTTCGAGCCTCGGCGCCGAAGGCATGGACTTCTGCTCGTGCATCATCAATGGCCAATACGATGGCTCGATCCTTCTGGAGACGGGCATACACGAGAATGGCCAGGGGTCGGAATCCGCGATGACGCTGATACTGGCGGACGAACTTGGAACCGACCTCAAGCGCATACGGTACCGCCGCTCATCGACCAGCGCCATACCGGACTCGGGCACCACCGTTGCGACCCGGGGCACGGTAATGGGCGGATCGGCCGTCGTCGTGGCGGCCAGGCAGTACCGGGATTTGCTGTCAGACCACCTTGCCGATCGCCTGCGTTGCAAGCCGCAGGATGTGACGTTCCACGACGACAAGATATGGGGCCTGAACTACGAATACTCGCTGACCTGGGAAGAAGCGATGCGCGAGCTGTTCCTGCAGAGGATTACCCCCTACGCATTCGGGACCTTCCAGGCTCCGCCGGTCAGCTGGGACGACACGACCGGACAGGGCGACGCGTACTTCACCTACGTCTATTCATGCCAGGCGGTAGAGCTCGCCGTCGACAAGAAGACCGGCAAGGTGCGCCTGCTCAACATCGTCGCGGGTCACGATATCGGCAAGGCCATCAACCGCGCGCTGCTGCTCGGACAGATGTACGGCGGCATGACCCAGGGCATCGGGATGGCGCTGATGGAGGATTTTGTACGCGATGGCGGCAAGACTCCGTGCCTCAACTTCGACACGTACAAGATTCCGCGGACCACCGACCTGCCCCCGATGACCGGCATCATCATAGAGAATCATGATCCCAATTCGCTGACCGGCGCCAAGGGCATCGGCGAACCGGCGCTCGAACTGATAGCGCCGGCGATAGCCAACGCCATATACAACGCCACCGGCGTCAGATACACCAAGCTTCCCATACAGATTCGCCCGGAGGATCTCGCGTGAACTCAATCACCATAAACGGAACCGTATTCGAGGTCAGGGACGACGAGCTGGAACTGAGCATGCTCACCTACCTCCGCGAGCGCCGTTTCCTGACCGGCACCAAGAACGGCTGCGAGAAGGGGTTGTGCGGATCATGCACCATCGTGATGAACGATACGGCGGTGCGAGCGTGCAAGACCCCGGTCAAGAAGGCTATCGGAACATCGATCGTCACCATCGAGGGCATGGAAGGCCCGAGCGGCGAGCTACATCCCATCCAGAAGGCCTTCATAGACGCCGGAGCGATACAGTGCGGGTTCTGCACGCCCGGCATGGTGATGAGCTCGTACGCGCTACTGTTGCGCGAGCCAAAACCCAGCCGGGACGACATACGCAAGGCCCTGCGCGGCAACCTGTGCCGGTGCACCGGCTACCAGCAGATCATCGATGCCGTCGAGCTGGCTGCCCAGGTGATCAGGGAGCAGGAGCTGTCGCCCAAGGCGGGCAACGTCCAGTCGAGCTGATACTACTGTGGCAATGCGGTCAGCGTGAACGCCGGGTCATCCAGCCTGAAGATCGATGGCACGCCGCTACTCATGTACACGTGCTTGTCCTCATCGATGAAGACGGCCTCGACGTGCGGCATTGATTCGACCAGAGCCATGCCGGCCTTCAGGCCCAAAGCGAACAGCGTTGTCGACATGCCATCCGCGTCGATGGAAGAACTGCTTATCACCGTGACCGATACGAGGCCGTTGCGCACCGGCGAGCCCGTGCTCGTATCCAGAATGTGGTGGTACCGTGTGCCGTCCGGGCCAATGAAGAAGCGCTCGTACACGCCGCTGGTCACAACCGTCGATCCACCGGGCAGAGTCGCCACGCCGATGTAGGCGCCGCGATCGTCAAACGGGTTCTGGATGCCGACGCGCCACTTGGAACCATCCGGCTTCTTGCCAAACACCTCGATGTTGCCGCCAAGATCGATGACGGCCGCCTTGACTCGCTTCTCCTTGAGTATTCGTGCGACTTCGTCCGCGGCATAGCCCTTGGCAATCGCGCCCAGGTCGAGCCGCATGCCGGCCTTAGGCAGGAATACGGTTCCGGCGGTGTCGTCGATCTTGACGGACGCATAATCGACGAGCGGCAACGCGGCACGGATCTCCTCGGGCGCCGGTATGCGCTCGCCGTCCATGCCTATGTTCCACAGCTTCACAATCGGGCCGATGGTCGGATCAAAGGCGCCGTGCGAAAGGCTGGCATACTGGAGCGCCTTGCTCGTGACGTACCGGACATCGGCAGGTGCGGCGACAGGTTTCTTGCCAGCCTCGGCGTTTATCGCCGCGACCACCGTGCTGGCAGTGTTCGCGCTCATCTCCTCTTCTATCTGACGCAGCCTTGCGAAGGCCGCGTCCAGGGCCGCTTGCGAGCCGCCGTCAAGTATCCTGACCGAACACACCGTGCCAAGAACCAGATCGGTGCGATCGGCCGGGCCGGCGGAACAGGCAGTGGCGGCTATCGCAACCATGGTGACCGCGATCACCGCGATAATTATCGCGCTTCGTGAAGACTTCATCGTGGGACCTCCGGAATATTACAGGTACAGGCGCTTCTCGCGCCCTATCGTGGTAGGTTCACCGTGGCCGGGCCAGACGCGGATGGCGTCCGGCAGCACACAGAGCCGCTCGCGGATGGACCGCATGATGGCCGACTCGTCGGCATCAAAGGAGTCGGTCCGGCCGCGGCCACCCTCGAACAGGGTATCGCCCGCGATGATCGCAGAACCCCCATCGACTACAAAACAGGACGAACCAGGCGTATGCCCGGGAGTATGGATTGCACGGATATCGGTTCCAGGCAGGACAAACCCGTCGCCGAAGTACTCATCCGCCTCGGGTATCGGCGTCCAGTGCTTGGCGAAGTATGCCTGCGCGTTGATGTCCGCAAAGATGCGCTTGTTGGTAGCCATCGCGCGGGCACCGAAATAGCCGCGGTCGCCTTCGGGAGCGCAGGTGTGGACCGGGATTCCTCGGGCCCGGAGCCCGTCGACGAGCCCGGCCCAGGCCGAGACGTGGTCAAGGTGCCCGTGTGTCGCGACAACCAGCACGCCCTGAGCCCCGCTTGTGCCCAGCATGGACAGGGTCTCGGCGAGTATCCGGTCCGACTCGTCACCGGGATCGAACACAACCAGAGGACCCGAAGATTGCTCCGCAATATAGACGTTTTCCCCGATGGGGCCTACACTCAGTCGATGTATCATGCGTGGCCATAGTACCGGCCAGAGCATCTGGTGACAAGCGGAGAGCCCAACGATGTTCCTTCCTGTCTATCTGGCGCTGGCGGCGGCTCTCATATTCTACGCGATCCTGCCGATCGTTGGCGCCTTCGCCGTGCGCGAGCAATGGCGCAGTTTCCGCGCCGCGGTGGCCGCGGCTTCCCAGGCACCAGGACTGGATGAAGATCTGCCTGACGCCACGGCGGTCGCCACAGCGAGCGGCCCAGGCTGGCGTTGTGTCCAGGGCGATATCGAGGCGATGGGTGGCGACCACGAGCTCTGGCTCAGGTGCGACAACGCGACCTGCGTCGTCGACATGCGTGGCGCTTGGGTCCATCTGTTGACAGGGCGGGCGGGCGATGACCACATCGAGCGCCGCCGCTGGAGCGGACTGCCCGCGCTCGGCTCAGGCGCGCGGGCCTTCGTCGCAGGCGAGGTCACCCTCCGGAACGGCCGTATATCCATTGGCCAGGGCAAGGGCGGTTCGATGCTGGTCGTGTTGCATGATGGCGACGACAGCCATGTCGTCAGGCGCGCAATCAGGGCCGGGCGCCATCTGAACGAGTACTGGAATCCTGTTACACAGATATCGCTGGCCCTGGGCGTCATGATGATGAGCGTCATCGCGACACTGGTTCTGCCGGTCAGGTCGCCGGGTGGCATACCCTCACTGATCGTGGCGCTGACCCTGACACTCGCCTTCGCGCCAATACTCCCGCTGTTGCCACCCGGGGTACTGGGGTTCTTCGCCTACCGGCGCTTCTGGCGACAGGCGCGTTTCTGCAGGGCAAGGCGGGACCTGGAGACCCTGGACAACCTGCCTGATGCGCAGGCGTGGAGCCGCCGGGCGCGTGTGGCGACGGCTGCCAGCATCGCCTCATTCACGGGCGCGCTGGCCGCCAATGCCTGGTTGACCGCGGCGCTGCTCAGATTTCTTCTGTAGACCCGTTTTCGTCATCGGAATCCACAACAGCAGTACTGCCCTCTGGACCATCCGAGAGCGGCTCGGTCTCGCCCTTCTTTCGCGCGCGGTTGACCGCGAGCGTGCGACCCTTGAAGTCATAGCCGTTGAGAGCCGCGATAATCGCCTCTTCTACCGCCGGATCGACGACGATAAAGCTGTAATTGTCCATGGTTCTGATGTCGCCTACCGCGGCATCGTCGATGCCAGGGATATCAAGCAACACCTTGATCGCAATGCGGGCGTAAAAACGCTGGCGCCTACCGGCACTGACAAACAGGGTAACGCCCTCGCCACGATAGCGATTCTCGCGATCTTCGCGAACCTCGGACTGCCGCGCCGGTTCTGACTTGCGGGCGGGCTCCGGCTGTCTTGCTGTCTGTTCGGCACGTTTTGAACTGCCTGCTTCGCGGACCGGAACATCGCGCGGAGCAGTCCTGCCGCGGTCCCTGGTCGATTCGCTCTGGCGTTCGCTCTGGCGTTCGCTCTGGCGATCGCCCTTGCGTGGCGCGGGACGTCCGGAGCCCGTATTCTTCAGGACCAGAGCGGCCGCCACATAGGCCCTCAGATTGAGTGGCACCCGCCTACGAAAAATGGCGCGGCATTCCTGTAACAGGGCAACATCGCCTGCGGCGCGCACTTCGGCGAGAGCCTCGTCGAACGCGGCGGCAATGGCGGCGCGACGAGCTTCCGGGAGTATCGAATGAGATGGCACGTGTGACTCCTTGCTGTGCACTGTAATCGAAAGCGGGGGCATTCCTCAAGCCCATCGCGTCCAGACACTGCGGCGGGCATCCATGCCACGCGGACCTTGCGCGGTACCGCCGCGCTCCGGTACAGTACATGACGATGAAACGCCTTTTTGTCCTGGCCATGACATGCGCGGTGCTCGCGACAGGCGCCGTTGCGGGGCAACCCTCCACCGGCTCGACAGCGAGCATAGAACAGCTCGTCCCCGATGATCCTGCCACCCTTCTGGGGCTGAGCCCTGCCCAGGTACTGGCCCGCTTCGGCGCGCCCGCCCGGGTCTTTGCTGTCCGCGGCGCAGAAGCCTGGCAGGATGATGTCGTCTTCGATTACGGCGGTGGATTCTCGTTGTTCCTGTTCATGGACCATGTATGGCAGGTGAGGCTGGCCGAACCATTCTCCCGGCCGGTACTGGGCTTCAGCGTCGGTGCAACGCCGGAACGGGTCGTGGCCGCGCTCGGCTCTCCGGTGTCGACGACCACGAACGGCTATGAATGGGTGTTGCCAGGAGCAGCCTGGCCGGAACGCCTGCGGGGTATCGTCGATGCGTCCGGCTCGATTCGAGAGCTGTATATCTACCGGGCTGACTTCTAGGAAGGGTCATGGCAAAAATTTGTCTGTGCCTGACGGGCTCCACGATAGCCCAGGATCTTGCCGCCCTCGAACAGTACCGGGACAAGGTAGACATGGTCGAGCTCCGCGCGGACTATCTGGAGCCAGGCGAGCTGTTCCATGTGCGGGCCTTTCCGGAAAAGGCGGGGTTGCCCAGCATCCTGACGGTCCGGCGCAGATCCGATGGCGGCCAGTTCGATCTGGGCGAAGGGGTCCGTCTGGTCATATTCGCGCGCGGCCTGGCATTTGCCGACTCTGATACACGCAAGAACTTTTCCTACATCGACATTGAATATGACTTTGACATCCCATCGATCCAGGAAGCGGCGCGCACATTCGGTACCCGCATCATCAGATCGAAACACTGCATGCAGGGCATACCAGCCGACATCGACAGCGTCTGGCGCAATCTGTCCGCCCGTCCGCACGAGATTCCGAAGCTCGCAGTTCGGGCAACAGGCCTTGGCGACGTCGAAGCGATGTTCAGGCTGTTCGAAGGTGGAGACGGAAAGTCGGAGCGCGTCGTCGTGGCGATGGGGGAATACGGCTTCTGCACCCGCGTGCTGGCGGAGCGCCTTGGCAGCATGCTCGTCTATGCGAGTGCCTCGGGCGAGGGGATAGAACCGGCTGCGCCAGGCCAGCTTGAGCCCGAGCGTCTGCTTTCGATCTATCGAGCAAAGGACTACAAGGCCGAATGGGATCTATACGGCATACTGGGAGGACCTACGGTGATTCACTCCCTTTCGCCCGAGATTCACAACGCAGGCTTTTCGGCCCTCGGACTGGAGTCTCTGTATCTGCCATTTCCTGCGGACGATGTGGAGCCATTCGTGTCGCTCGCCAGGCGGATCGACCTCAAGGCCTTCTCCGTTACCGTGCCGTTCAAGGAAAAGATTCTGCCATACCTGTCGCAGCGGTCACCCGAAGTCGACGCAATAGGCGCATGCAACACCGTCGTTCGGCGCGGCTCGGAACTGATCGGCTACAACACGGATGCCCACGGTTTCTCAGCCGACTTGCGTGCCTTCCTGGGCATGGAGAGCCTGGCCGGTGTCAAGGCGACAATCATCGGCGCCGGAGGTGGTGCCAAGGCCGCCGCCTATGCGCTCAGCTCGCTCGGAGCCCATGTCTGCATAATCAACCGCAGCATGTCCAAGGCAAAGCATCTGGCCGAAGTTTATGGCTTTGAGTGGTCGGGCCTGACCGAGCGCGCCTCGGAGATGATAGAGCGATACAACGACCTGATAGTCCAGGCGACACCGCTTGGACTCGAGGGCGGTCAAGCAGGCGACCCGCTGGAATGGTACGAATTCTCCGGACGCGAATCACTGTACGAGATGATCTATGCTCCGCCCGAGACTCCGGTGATGCGCAGGGCACGGGCCGCCGGTTGCAGGGTCTCCAACGGAATGGGCATGTTGCATGCCCAGGCGGAGGCCCAATTTTCCCTGTTCACCGGTCTGGAATATCCACGATCGATACGCCGCGTGTAACCGCGGCACAAAGGAGGGCCCACATGCCCGATACTCACAGGTCCGCCTTCGTGGCGGTCGTAGGAAGACCATC